>Ga0310914_10000130_pt1 | contig 38396 bp, 30 predicted proteins | sample GREbulkMGAN108_FD_203450 | JGI IMG/M metagenome (GOLD analysis project Ga0310914, IMG submission 203450) | Lab enrichment of tropical soil microbial communities from Luquillo Experimental Forest, Puerto Rico - GRE.bulkMG.AN108 | ecosystem: Environmental > Terrestrial > Soil > Tropical forest >... | reverse complement strand
GCCGCAGTCAAAGGGCACTTTGTCGACCCTCGCGGATGGGAGTACCGAAACTAGCCATGGAACCGATTCGCAAACATCGAGGCGTCGTCGCTCCGCTGTACCGCGAGAACATCGATACCGACCAGATCATTCCCAAGCAGCACCTAAAACGCATTGAGCGCACGGGGTTCGCTAAATATCTGTTTTCAGATTGGCGCTATCACTCCGACGGCCACGACCGCGAAGATTTCGTGCTTAACCACGAGCACTTTCGAGACGCCACCATCCTCGTCACCGGCAAGAACTTCGGCTGCGGCTCCTCGCGCGAGCACGCCGCATGGGCACTGGGTGAATTCGGCTTCCGGGTGATTCTCGCGCCTTCGTTCGCCGACATCTTCCGCAACAATGCCGTTAACAACGGAATCCTGGTTATCGAACTGCCCGAAGCAACCATCGAGCGCATCGCTGAGCACGCTGACCGACACCGTCCCTATCACTTGTCTGTTGATCTCGAGAATCAGACCATCGCGGACGACTTCGGCCTCTCCGAGAAATTCGAGGTGGAGCCCTTCCGCCGCCACCGTCTGCTCAACGGCCTCGACCAGATCGGCATGACTCTGCTGCACGAGTCCGACATCACCAGCTACGAGACCCATCACCGCAGTTAGCATTGCTATCTACTAACCACTGCTTTTTCACCCCTCCGCCAGCACACGGTGCACTAAATGCACCGAAATGGATCCCTCTCCCACCGCTGAGGCTACTCGCTTCACGTTGCCCGACCGCACATCGCCTGCCGCAAACACCCCCGGCAGGCTGGTTTCCAACAGATACGGAGGTCGTGAAGCCGGCCACAGAGTCTTGCTATTGCCGTTGCCACTAGTTTGCAGGTCTTGCCCGGTGATGATGAATCCTTTGCTGTCGAGCGCGAGGCAATCTTTTAGCCATGTGGTGTTGGGTACGGCGCCAGTCATCAGGAACAAGTGTCGGATGGGACACGTGCTGACTTCTCCGGTGGTCTTGTTTCGCCACTGCACATTCTCCAGGTGCCAGTCTCCGTCCAGCCCCACGATCTCCGAGTTGTACTGTACGGTGATCTTTGGATTGCCCTCGATACGATCAAGGAGATAACGCGACATTGTTTCCGCAAGTTGCCCGGACCGCACCAGCATGTACAGGTGCTTGGCCTTCTCTGACAGATACACCGCTGCCTGTCCCGCCGAGTTGCCGCCGCCCACGACAACGACTTCTTCGCCTTCGCAAAGGGGTGCTTCCATGTTTGTGGCGCCGTAGTAAACTCCAACTCCTTCAAACTTCCCCCGATTAGGTAGATCCGGCTTGTTGTACTGTGCGCCCGAGGCGATGACTACCGTGCGGGTGGTCAGCTTTTGCCCGTTGTCCAGTTCAATCTGATAGGGCCGGCGATCGCAGTGCAGACGGACAACATCGTGAGCAACCATCATCTCGGCGCCAAACTTCTGCGCCTGATTCAGGGCACGCGCAGCCAGTTCGAACCCGGATATACCTGTGGGGAAGCCCAAGTAATTCTCGATCTTGGAACTCGACCCGGCTTGTCCTCCCGGCGCGTTCGTCTCAATCACCAGCACGTTGAGACCCTCCGAGGCCGCATAAACCGCAGCCGCCAAGCCCGATGGCCCGCCACCCACCACGATCACATCACGCACCTGCGATTCATCTACTGGATTGTTCAGGCCGAGGCAGTCGGCGACTTCCAAGGGAGTGGGATTCCGCAACACCTTCGTTCCCCGGCATATCAACACGGGAATCTCTTTGACGCAGACGTTGAACCGGTCGAGGATCTCTTGCGCGTGGCTATCGGTCTCCAGATCGACATAGGTGTAAGGATGTCCATTGCGTGACAAGAACTCGCGCAGCCGCAGCGTACCGCCGCAATGCATCGAGCCCAGCAGAACCACGTCGCCGAAGCCGCTTGTGATGAGCATCAGCCGCCGCAGAATGTAAGCCCTCATAAATATCTCGCTGAGCTCCGCATCCTTGGCAATCAGAGAGCGCAGGTTCTCCTGGCCGACCTCGATGAACTCTCCGGCTTCGATTACACGCCCTCGCGCCAGGCTGCGGCGGCCGGAAATCATGTTGATTTCTCCGGTAAATCCGCCGGGCTCATGCACCACGAGTTTGCGCTCACCCGAAGAAGTAGGCTGCACGACTTCCATCTTGCCCGACAACAGAACAAACATCGGCATGTGTTGGTCACTGACATTGAATAGAATTTCACCGGCGGTGACGGCTCGTGCCTTTCCGTAAGGGCGTATTCGGTCGATTTGTGCAGGTGTGAGATGGGGAAAAGCTTGGGTCTGTTGATCCAGTGCGCTGGTGTTCGGTATGGGGAGCGGCGACTGCGACATAACTCGTCCATCTTTCGGGGTGAGATCCGTCAGAATAGGGTAGATGCGCTAGCGGTCGAAAAGCATCATCCTACAACCTGTCATTCTTTGTTGGCTGTCCTATTCTGTCGCCTGATTTTTGGCCACCGGGTGGGAATCAAATCCTTACCAACTTCGTTTAACATCGGGCGAATGGACACCAATCCCACGCTCCTCCGGTCGCTCCTAACGGACCTGCATTTCTGGATCCCCGTGCTCGTTCTTCTCGGCGGACTCGCGGTCCTTCGGTGGATCAGCTGATGGTCACAGTCTCGCAGCCCGCGGTCACCCGCGATCGCCTCCGCCAGCTTCAGTCCGTCGGTATGCTTTGCGGATTCGGCGCTGGGGCGTGGCTCGGCGCTGCCGAAGCGCCCACCAAGCTCGTCACGCTGGGCCTCCAGCCCGTGGTTGTTTCGCTGCTAATGGTTGTTGGAGTCTTCCTCGCTCGGTGGAGCATTCCGGCACTCATCCGCGGCACCGGGCAGATGACCTGGGATTTCCGCCAGGCCCCGCACCTCGTCGCCTGGGCCGTGCTCGCCGGATGCCTCTGGTCCGTCGCCAATACTCTCACTATTTTTGCCATTCGCGACGTTGGCCTCAGCATCGCATTTCCGCTGTGGAACATGAACAGCCTTATCGGCATCTTCTGGGGTGTCACGCTCTTCAATGAACTTCACCACGCAGGTGCGCGCCGCTGGCTCAGCGTCATCGGTGGAGCGCTACTCATGTTCATTGGAGCAACTGTCCTCGCCTATGCCTCCGCCGCACAGACTACGGCCGAGCATACGTTCCGCGGCATAGTAGCTGCGCTGGCCGCCGGCGTCCTCTGGGGAACTATGTACATTCCCTATCGCAAAGCTTATCTCACTGGGATGAACCCGCTCTCCTTCGTCGCTTTCTTCACCATCGGAGAACTGGTCACCATGGCGGGGCTCGCCCTCGCCCACAGCGGTGGCTTGGAGGTACTGAGGCAGCAACTCGCGAGCGCCAAGGATGTGTTCTTCTGGCTTCTGCTCGGCGGATTCATTTGGGTTATCGGCGACCTCTTACAACAATACGCAGCCAAGTACCTCGGAATCAGTCGCGGTATCCCGCTCTCCAACACAAACCAGCTCTGGGGAGTCGCTTGGGGCATCCTGGTCTTCGGCGAACTGCGCCGCCGCGGCCCACTCGCCTACGCTGAGGTCATCGGCGGATCGCTGGTAATGGCCGCCGGCGCGGGAGCTATCGCTCTTTCATCAGTGGAGGGAGATGAGCACGGAAAGTGGTACGAAGCCGCTCAGCGCGAAAGCACCCGTTACAAGGTCGCTTCCGAATATGTCCAGGCAGGACTGGCGGGCGCAGAAGTCCCAGCCTCATCAGAAACCGCCGTGCGACGCTCGCCTCTCGACTGGGTTATCGTGATCTGCACCACGGCGATCTTCGTCGGGCTGGCTGTCATCGCGCGCTTGCCGGTCTTATCACTGAGCTGGCCGAGCGTCTTCGTGCTCACAGGGGTGTTACTGATTTTCCTGATCGCTTGCGGAACCGCCCTCTGGCGCATCACCCGGTTTAGCTAAATCGCCAAGAACTAATTGCTAGCGGTTAGTTGCTCTTCACCACCACATCGCTCCGCCATCGGTCGACCAACTCCCACCAGATATACCGCTGCCACTCCGAAAGCGTGGTCTTGGCCCATTCCCGTGTCTGCCACCACTTCCAGGAGAAGTAATAGGGGTCCGGCGCCGCATAGATTGAGATGTGATAATGCGGCAGGCGCTTTCGTAAGATTTCCGCTGCTCGCCGCGTGTGGTAATCGGAAGTTACTACGAGAATAGACTTCACTCCGGTTCCGCGAAGGCAATCCTCAATATGGCGGGCTTCCCCGTACGTCGAATTAATGACGAGCGGGCAGACCGTGGACTGCCCCGGCGTGGTGCGGCTCACGAAATCCCGGGCCAGATCAATGTCGTTATTGCCATAGGTTATGCCCTTGGCAAACACATCGAGCATCAGGCGCGGAGCCCATCCCGCGTGCAGAAGCTGCACACCATTCCAATAGCGAAGGTCGTTATTGCCGCCCGCCAGCACCACGATCAGCTCCGCGTGCTCGGGCGTGTTTACCACGAGAAACGACCCGGAATGCCGGAAAACTAGAATCGCTAAAATCAGTACCAGGGCCAGAACGGCGATCCGCTTCCACATGGTTGCTTCGATTCTAACTCGAGCCGTTTAGCGGGCGTGACCCCTGAGCGCAGCCGAAGTGCAAAGCCAGCTGGCGAAATCCTGAGCGAGAAGGTCGCCGCGGCGACCGACGAATCGAGGGATCCTCATCACCGTTTTGACGACAGGGCAGGGACAAAAGTGAAGAGCGAATGGCTAACAGCAAAAAGCGGGCCTCGCCCCGCTGGGACGAAAACTCCCGCTCTCTTCAATTCAGCGCAACGCGCCCGCGCTTACTTCGGTACGTTCTTTCCGAAGTGGAACGTCGGTGAAGCCGACATCCGCCACGTGTATTGCGGATTTCTCAGCAAGTCCTGGAACAGCTGCGTGTATACCCAGTCTGAAGTCAGCTTGATACCAACATGGGTCGAAACGTTAAAGTCGATTCCGCCGCCCACTCCGTAAAAAGGTGTCCACTGGCTGGTCTTCATGCTGGGTCCAATGAGGCTGCCTACGATAGCGGCCATCATGGGATCCGGCGGATTTACTTTAATGCTTTGATACATCGCGCCCAGGTCCGGATGGATAAACAGCGTGGCCCACTTGAATCCGCGATAGTTGAACTGCGGACCGCCCGTGATGGTGTAGGTGTTCGCGTGATAGGGCGACCAAACTGTATATCCCGGAGGCAGCAGCGGCAGAATTGGCGCAAGCTTCGCAATTGTCGCGTTGTTGAGCTGCGGTACGGTGATCGAACTGTTTCCGCCGAAATAGCTGGTGTCGAAACCAACCGCTACCCAGCGTCGCCAGTTGTAGCCGAACTGACCCTGCCAGCCACGCTGGTCGAGGTTCATATTGGGAGTCGTGAGATAGGCAAATCCGAAATACGCGTCATATTGCCCAACGTATTCCTGTTTCTGTGCCAGACAAGTGATCACAGAGAGAGAGAGTAAGGCCAGCAAAAGTATTAAGATCGAACGCCGCATAGGGCATCTCCTTGCGAACTGTTGGAATGCATTCCCAGTCTGGGTCTGCAGAACGAATGGCTGTACACCCCTCAAACCCACTGCATTGCAGAACCAGACATATCAGTCTCGCCCACGCTCGGGCGGCAGCTATAGCAAATTCGTGCCATTCAGAGAGCATGTTCCCGAAATGGGAAAAATTGGCGCCCGGTGCACCGATCTCACTGTTTTCGATGGTGGATTATTTGTGCTGATTTATTCGATCGCGGGAGTACGCGGGTTACCGCTTTTGTAGCCTACTTGCGCCAGCCGATTTGCCACGATGGCATATACCGAAGCATTGAAGGCAAGGCCGATGTGCGTTCCCGGAACTTCGAAATCACAACCTTCGTGCCCGGTCAGGCAATAATGCCAGTCAACGATGCCATCGGTACGCGTATAGATAGCCGTTTCCATGACCGAATCCGAAACCTCACGCCGCAAGGAGTTCAGAAAATTGCAGGTACAGCGCGCGGTATAGCACATCGGTAGAACCTGCAAGCCGTGATGCCGCAGGATATATCCGCGTACCACTTCCGCCGCCAGCAACACCGTGCGATGCGCCACCGTCCCCCGAAAAGGAGCCGCTAGTGTCGTCACGGAGGCAATGTCGCTCGGCCGCTGCCCGGCCATCGAACGCGCAATCATCCCGCCGAGGCTATGCCCCACCAAGTGGACCTTGCGGCCTGTCTCAGCTTGCGCCCGGTCGATACACGCATTCAGTTTTCGCTGGATCAGAAGGTTCGGGCACTCCGCATTGATCCCGATCCCCGAATAATAGGGCTTATACCCGATCCGCTCGAGCCAGATGTGAAACTGCGCTAAATAGGCGTCGCTGCCGAGAAACCCGGGAATGAGCACCACCGCCGACCCATCGCCATGGGGCACGCCCAAACCGTAAAATACCGGCGATACATGCAGCAGCAGGATATCGGCTGCAAACAGGGCCTCTTTCCAAATAGAAATTTTCGCTTCGGCCGGATCTTGACGGAATGCAGCAGCTTGCGGCCCAGATGCCAAACTTACCTCTCCCCACTCACATTCGATCGCCCACCGCCGGGCGGGAGTTGCCCCGCACACGAAAGCGTTGATCTGATCGGCAGCAAATCCGGGGAACACTATAGTCATTTTGCGCTCGGTTGCAAAATTTATTTCGCCGTCGAGTTGCCGAGGACATCCCGCTAATTGTGTTGATGACCCACATGATTGGGAACAGCCAAGAACTTGTTACTGACAGTGAAGGCTGAAAGCTGACACCTGACAACTGACAACTATAATCATTGTGCATCGCAGCATGGAGCTGCCACCATGTCCACCGATCCTGTCGTCATCAAGAAGTACCCCAACCGCCGCCTCTACGACACCGCTTCCAGCCGCTACATCAACCTCGAAGACATCGCCGGGTTCGTCCGCGAAGGCCGCGACGTCCAGGTCCTCGACGCGCAGAGCGGCGAAGACCTCACTCGTGTCACCCTCACGCAAATCATTATGGAGGACGCCCGGCAGCAGCCCACCGGCATGCCAGTTGAACTCCTGCGCCAGCTCATTGTCTCCTCCGATCGCATGGGCCGCGAGTTCATCATGTGGTACCTGAAATCGGCCTATGACGCATACCAGACCGTGCAAAGCAAGCTCCACACCGGTCTTTCTGACGTCCAGGCCGTCGCACTCTCACCCCTAAACGTGATGAAGAATTTCCTCCACACACAGACGGCGCCCAGCCATCCGCCGGAAGCGCAGCCCGACTCCGGTGACGAACTTCGCCAGCTCCGCCAACGCCTCGCCGACCTCGAAGCCCGCGTGCAGCAGGCCAAGCCTGCGAGGAGCGCATCGCCCGTGAGCAGGAAAGCGCCCGCCAAAAAGAAAGCGGCCAAAAAGCGCCGCTGAACGAGAAGCAGACTCCTTTTTTCGAGAGGTAAGCGAGCCCTCGTGGCTTCCGTGTTCTGCGTGGTGAAGATTGGCTATACGGATCGGGCTACCGTTTGCGATGGCATCAAGCCCGCCTCATCCTCCCACGTGTTCTCTGGTTTCATCGGAATGAATCCCATGGCCCGCTCCGCCAGCGCTGTAATCGTCAGGCTCGGATTCACCCCCAAATTGGCCGATACTACCGACCCATCGCACACATACATGTTCCTGTAGCCAAACACGCGGTGGCGGCCGTCCACCACTCCGCGTTCCGGGGAGTCTGCCATTACGCATCCGCCCAGGCAATGTGCTGTTCCCGGAATATCGAACAGAATCTCGGGAAGCATGCTCATGGCCGTACCGCCCGCGATTTTGGCAAACTGCTCGGCAAATTTGTTCGCCGCAGGTATAAACGTCGGAATCCGCTCACCGCGGCTCACCAGCGCCTTGCGAAACGGCCAGAGCCATGTGCGTTCCCAGCGCATATCCAGATGCCCGTCCAACGCCTGCATGCATAGCAGAATTACCGACTCTCGCGCCCAGCCAAACGGCTGCATGATTCGAAACGTCCTTATGGGATGCAGAACCGACGATACAACGAGGTTCTTCAGCCATAGCGCAACACGTCCTGGACCCGGCCGCCCGCCCGTCAGAATTGTCGACCAGGCAGACATTAAATCCGATCCCGTCGGATACCGCACGGCCTCAAGATGGGTATGCTCGTCGATGTATACGCCGGAGCCAATCGCCACTCCTTTCGACAAGTCATCCTGTGTATCCGGCACGCGCACTCCAATCAGTGACTCGGAATTGGTGCGCACATACCGTCCGATCATGTTCGACAGACTTGGTAGCGACTTCTTGTCTTTCAGTTTGAACAGCAGCTCCATGCTTCCCAGTGCAGATGCGGCAATCACCACCCCGCGACACGTGAAGCTCTGGGGTTGCTTCATGACAAATGCTGTCGATTTTTCCGCCGTTACCCGATATCCACAGCTGCCATCTTCCGCTCCATCTAGCGGCACGACATCCACCACCCGCGTTTCGGCGAAAATCTTCAGCCCACGCTTCTCCGCCAGGTACAGGTAATTCTTATCCAGCGTGTTCTTGGCGTTCTTGCGGCAGCCCATCATGCATCCGCCGCAGCCATCGCATGTCGCCCGCTCCGGGCCCTCGCCGCCAAAATACGGATCAGGCATGGTGACGCCACCTTGCACCCCCTCCGGCGCCTGAAAAATCGCGACGTTAGTGCGATAAAACGTCTCCCCCACTCCCGCCGACTCAGCCACCTTGCGCAGCAGCTTGTCTGCCGGCCCAAGAATCTTGTTGCTCGTCACCCCCAGCATTCGCGACGCTTCGTCGTAATGCGCTGGCATCACCTGTTTCCAGTGCTCCAGCCTGGCCCACGAGCCACTGTCCCACACTTTGTCCGGAGGCCTCAGCATCGTGCACGCGTACGTGATCGACCCGCCTCCCACGGCGCAGCCGTGCAGTATGGTTACATGGCGGAAGAAGCGCATGTTGAAAAAGCCGCGCAGTGCGATCCCGGGACGCCAGAACCAGCGATGCATCTGCCAGCTTGTCTTGGGTAGGTTCTCCGCAGTCCAGCGTCGCCCCATCTCTATCACTGCGACGCGATAGCCCTTTTCCACCAAGCGTAGCGCACTGACACTGCCGCCAAACCCCGAGCCCACGATGATGAAATCAAAATCGAGTTGATCTCTGTCCCGACTCATCGCCCGTCCGCTTTTGACCGATTACCAGTCACTAGTAACCAGTTGCCTAAAGCTAAGTGCGATTGCACTTATTGTTAGCTGCTAATTGCTAGTTGCTTGTTCCTAACCGCCGCCAGCACCTCTTCCGGCCTCGGCATCCCTCGCCGTGCATAACGAATTTTCCCGTCCGGCCCAATCAGATACACCGTCCGATTCACTGTCCCACCATCGGAGTTATAAAGCTTCGCCACTTTCTGTCCCTCATCCACCAGGAGCGGAAAAGGGAAGTGGTTTCGCTGGCGAAACTCCTGATGGCTTTCCGCACTCTGCGGATTGATTCCGAAAATCGTGATATTCCGTCCCCGCACCTCCGGCCAAGCATCGCGAAACTCGCACAACTGTTTGCGGCAGATCATGGTGTCATCGCCGGGATAAAACACCAGCACAATGTTCTTTCCATGCAGTGCTGAGAGCTTGACCTTCCTGCCCGCTTCTGTTGGGAGAATAAAGTCCGGGGCTTTGCAACCTACCGGCAAGGGATCGCGTGGTAACCAGGAAAACATCCGCAGCCCAGCTTTCTGATCGTCAAAGTGGCTAGTAATTGGTAAATAGCAGTTTGTGGCGCATGTTGCGCGGCTACCGATCGACGACCCGCAAAAATTTTTGTGCAGGCAACGAGCAAGACCAAATTACTAATTGGCAGTTACCAGCTACCGGTCACCCAAGCTAACCGCCAGCCACTTTCCTCCCCGCCGCCTCCGCCTTCCGAATTGCCTTCTCATGCAGGTCATACGTCGCCAGCGCTTTGCGTGCACCCTCACGCGCCATGGCGACGCTCAACTCCCGCTCGCTTTCGGCGAACGTGTCCTCCGCATCAAGGCGCATGGTCTCTCTTTCTTCGTCGGCCTCAAACACGCCGCGTGCTATGGCCAGTAGTTCAGGATCAATGTCTTTCAGGGGGGGCCTGGTCTTGCTTTTCTTTCCGTTCGACGCCTCGTCATCTTGCGTGGCCAGGTAATTGAACGCACGCTTGAGATCGTCATTCCAGGTGGCCTTCACGCTATCCTCGGCGTTATTCAGCGCCTCCGTCGCCAGATCGGCAATATTGCGTACTTTGGGCTTCTGCGCCAGCCACTTGAATACACCCCACTCTATTCCCTCGGTCATGATGGCGCGGGCATTTTCTACGGCTTCCAGCTTCTTCATAGTTCAACTCGTCCGCATGTTGAATTCACAGGACGTCATTCCGCCACTTGCTTTGGAACGGCAAGCATGTCCCTGTGCAAACCTATGTACCCAATGTTTTTGCGTCAAGGCACGACTCTTAATCGTGCCGTAGAAGCACCTAAAGGACTTCGCTTTTCCTTCACCCAAATAGTGAGACGTGTACGGCTAACCATGTAGGGCGCTGCGGTGGGGATCTGTTTGTGACGCGCGAGCCAGAGGTGAGTGATTCCCGTTTTGGGAATACAAGAAAGGGACAATCCACCATGAAACACGGAGACACAGGGGAAGCAATTCTTAAAACTCTGTGCCTCTGTGTCTCTGTGGTGAGCGGTTTTTACGCCAGTTGCCGATACGCCACGCTCGTCAGAAACTCCTCAAATTCTCCCTTCGACATCGTGGTAAACAGCTCCGCCGCCCTGTCGAATTTGTGGTCCTTTGGTGTAGTTTCTGCCGCCTTCAATCGCGCAACCACCTCCGCCAGGATCTGGTCAAACAAGGCTGGGGTAATCTCGCGCCCGTCGCTCATCTTCGCCTGATACCGGATCCACTGCCACAACTGCGTGCGCGAAATTTCTGCCGTTGCTGCATCCTCCATCAGGTCGTAAATCGGCACGCAGCCGTTGCCGCGCAGCCACGACTCGAGGTACTGCAGCCCAACGTCGATGTTGCGGCGCAGCCCGCCTTCCGTGATGTTGCCTTTAGGCAATTCGAGCAGATTGTCCGCCGTGATCCGCGACTTCGCTTGCGCCGGAGGCTTGATCTGATTCGGCTGCGGCATGTATTCGTCGAAAATGGCCTTGGCAATCGGCACCAGGCCCGGGTGCGCCACCCACGTGCCGTCGTGTCCGGCCTTCACCTCGCGCAGCTTGTCCTGCCGAACCCGCTCCATCGCTTCTTCATTAGCCTTCGGATTGTTGCGAATAGGAATCTGTGCGGCCATCCCGCCCATGGCATGAATCCCGCGCCGGTGGCAGATATGAATCAGCAACTCCACATAGGAGCGCAAAAACGGCTGCTGCATTGTGACTTCGCCACGGTCCGGCAGCACGTGGCTCTTGTGATTACGGAACTTCTTAATGAAACTGAAAATATAGTCCCAGCGCCCGCAATTCAGCCCGGCTGAGTGGTCGCGCAACTCGTATAGGATCTCGTCCATCTCGAACGATGCGGTGATGGTCTCGATCAACACCGTCGCCCGGATCGTGCCTTTTGGAATGCCGAGGTAGTCCTGCGCGAAGACGAACACGTCATTCCATAAGCGCGCTTCTTCGTGTTTCTCCAGTTTTGGCAGATAGAAGTAGGGCCCGGTTCCGCGCGCTATCTGCTCTTTCGCGTTGTGGAAGAAGAACAAGCCCAGGTCGAAAAGCGAGCCGGAAATAGGAGTGCCATTGATTAAAAAATGTTTTTCGTCGAGATGCCATCCGCGCGGCCTCACGAATAGCACCGCGGTCTTGGGATTCAGCTTGTACTCTTTGCCTTCCGGCGACGTGTACGCGATGGTGCGTCGCACCGCATCGTACAAATTATGCTGTCCCTCGATGCAGTTCTCCCAAGTGGGCGAATTGGCATCTTCGAAGTCGGCCATGTAAACGCTGGCACCTGAATTCAGCGCGTTGATGAGCATCTTGCGCTCGGGCGGACCGGTGATCTCCGCTCGCCGGTCGCGTAGGTCGTCAGGAATCGGCGCCACCGTCCACCCTGCTTCGCGAATCGCGCGCGTGCTCTCCAGGAACTGCGGCTTTTCTCCTGCGTCGAGATGCGCCTGCCACTCGACGCGCTCTTTCAGCCGGTGCTGCCGTACCGGCTCGAAACGCGAGTGCAACGCAATCAGGAACTCGATGGCCTCTGGTGTAAGTACGAGGGATTGGGAGTCGGTTTGCGGGCCGGTAATACGGACTTCTTCAGTCTGAATGGTCATGCATCCTCGCCGGAATTGCGGAACGGCAGGGGGATTGCGCATGCCTGCCGTTCCGTCCGATGCGTGTGTTAGTCGGCTGCGGCTACGCTGGGAAGCGGCACCGGCTCGGGCGACGGATAGAGATGCGGCATGGGAGTGCGCTCTGTCGCTTCGTCGTCATTGTAGTCCAGCCCGTCTACTTCGCCGGGCTCCACCAGTCTAAGTCTGCGCGATTTCGGTGCAGAATGACTCCCGTCCTGAATGATGGTCGCGCCGACTTCGGCCAAGTAACTGCTGCGGGAGTCCTCCTCGCGGAGTAGCTGGTCATGTCCTAGCTGTTTCGCCATATTTAGTTCTAGCTGCTGGATTTGCGAATACGCCGTCATACCGCAACGAAGATAATCTTTGGCAAACTGGCTCAAGATGACCGCCAGAAAAGCAAAGATCCTCTCGACTTGGGGGCGCATGGTTGCGGGCGATCTCAAAAGGATGACAGGTTGAGAGAACGTTGTGCCCACCCTGACGGCAAACAACACGGGACAAAGGTGGGGCACCACCGAGGTGGTGTCGAACGCATGGCGCGTCACCCCGGGGAGAAATTACGGATAGTTTCTGGGTTGTTAAAAACGCTATACTAGTAGCTGTAAGAGCGTGAGTTTTCCTCTTAAAAGTGCTTCCCGAGTTTTCCGCAAGTCGGATAGCGTTAGGTCCGCGGAGTCGAGCAAGATTGTATTACGGCGAACCAGCGGCCACGCCCGACAATCTCACCGATCACGAAAGGGATTCTAATGTACGAAGAAGAAGTTACACATCCAGTTGAAGTGCATACGCAAGGCGCAAGAGCCGTGCACAACCCAATTTTGCGGTATTTGCTGCTGGCGGTGGCGCTGATTTACGTGCTGGCTTCGCTGTATTTCATGTACACGCTGAAGACACGGCTGGACTCGTTGGACGCGAAGGAGCAGTCTCTGGAAACGGCGCAGAGCGACCTTGCCGCCAGGCTGCACAGCACCAAATCGGAGTTCAAAGAAGCGCTGACATCGGAAGTAGGCCTGACCAAGCAGGAGCTTCAGAAGCGCTCGGCCCAACTGGAGAAAGAGCAGAAGACTTCCGCAGCAAAGTTCCAGGCGGAACAGAACCAGCAGGGTCAGCAGATTTCGGCCGTGAACACCGAAGTGAGCGGAGTGAAGTCAGACGTTACCACAGCGAAGTCAGACATCACCAAGACACAGTCGGACTTGCAGGCAACCAATGCGAAGCTGGAGCACACGATCGGCGACCTGGGCGTGCAGAGCGGGCTTATCGCCCACACTTCGTCGGAGCTCGAAATCCTGAAGCACAAGGGTGACCGCAACTATTATGAGTTCACGCTGAAGAAAGGGCAGAAGCAGCCGATTTCCACCGTCAGCCTGGAGGTGAAGAAGGTGGATGCTAAGAAGAGCCGGTTTACGCTCAACGTGATTGCCGATGACAAGACCATCGAGAAGAAAGATAGGACGGTGGGCGAGCCTCTTCAGTTCTACACGGGACGGGACCACCTGCTGTACGAGGTAGTGGCGTTCTCGGCAGACAAGAACAGCATCACGGGGTATTTGAGCACTCCGAAGAATGCGCCGAAGCCGGTGACGCCGTAGAACTAGCTAGTGGCTGGTGGCTGGAAAGAAAGCGCACCGCAACGACGGATGATTTAGTAAGCAGAAAGGCCAGATGGAAAGTCTGGCCTTTCTGATTTTCGGATTGCATATTGCGGTTCTCGGAGCCGATTCATGGGAACCTCGGCGGCAGGGCTAAAGAGGCCTGCGGAAAGAGTCGTTCTCGTTTTCAGAAAGGTAGACCAGGGGCCAAGCCCAAGGGAATATCTTCGCTCGAAGCGAGTTTTCCGCCCACCGTAGCGGTAAGGCCGCGCCTTGCAAAGCTCATTTGTGAGAAGAGCTTGCACTACTTTAACGGCGCCTGACCCTTTTCGTGCAGGACAATCGCCTTCTGATCGTAAGGTAAGATGGTCACGTTCAAACCCTTCCGCGCATACCACTGTTCTTTCGTGATTGGAAACGCGACTAAGACACTGCCCTGGGCCTCGCCGCCAGGCGGAATCTTCGTTTCCACTTTTAGTGGCTCGGTGGCGTACATCTGCAGGTCAGGGAAGGCTTGCAGATAGCGGCTGAAGTCCACCGCAGAAGCAGCGTCGTCGGATGTCTCTCCAGCGTCGGTCGTAATGTCGGCCTTGATTTCCTTGACGTACAGCATTTTGTCGCCGACATTGCGCACCGTGACCTGCAGCAGCACCATGGAGTAGGGCTTGTCTGGCTGTTGCATGGCAAAGGCGCGATCGATTTGACCCTGCGCAATGGGTTTGGCGCGGAAGATATACGCCACACCAACGATGAAGACGACTACGACTACCAGGGCGGCGACGAGAGCCGCGACTGGAGGCAGCGATCGTTTTACGCTATCGAATTCTTCTGTGATGGGGACGTGCCCGGCATCGAACGCAGTGCCGGGTTTGGGGAAGTTTGTGTCCGGCATGGGGCACCTCCTTTACGGGGAGTGCAACTATAGCTTACGCCTTGCAAGCGGTAGATTCACCCATGTCCCACTGTGTCGCCGGAAACGGGCGATAAGCGGAAGCAGCGGGCGCTCCCACCACCCTATTGTCCAAAGAAAGGATCATGACGGTGGAGCGCGCGCGGATAAGGCGCGGTGCTTCCCCACAGGGGGTTGAAGCCCAGAACCTAATTTCAGCCTGTACGGCATGACTGAAATCATGCCCTGACTCATTGTTGTTGCAAAGGGGGCGATTTCTAGTTTGCGGGCCATTGGTGCTTCATGGCGCGACGAAAGTCGGCTTCGGGGAGGGTATTGAGGACGTCTTTTGGGGTAAGCCAGGCGCGTCGCGCTTGCAGGAGACCGTACTTCACCTTCTCGAAGTGCGATGTGTGATGAGCGTCGGTGTTGATCACGATTTTCACGCCGTACTCGCGGGCGGCGCGGAGGTTAACATCGTTGAGGTCGAGGCGGTCGGGATAGGCGTTGTGCTCCATGGCTACTTTGTTTTCGCCGGCTAATTTCAGGATTGCCTCAAGATCGAATGGATAAGCGTCGCGGCGTAAAAGCAGGCGGCCGGTGGGATGCCCGAGGATGGAGACGTTCGGGTTGCTGATGGCCTTCAGCAACCTGTCCGTCATTTCGGCCGGCTCTTGATTGAAGTGGGAGTGGACGCTGGCGACAACCACGTCCAGCTGCTCGAGGACGGAGTCGGAAAGGTCGAGTGAGCCGTCGGCAAGGATGTCGACTTCAATGCCGGTCATGATGGTGATGCCTTCGATTCGTTCGTTCGCTTCGCTAATCCGCGCCATGTGCTCGAGCGCGCGGTTGTCGTCGAGACCGAAAGCCATGGCGAGGTTCTTGGAGTGGTCAGTGATGGCGATGTACTGGTATCCGCGGAGCTTCGCGGCCTCGGCCATTTCGTCGATGGTGTTGCGCCCGTCGGTTTCGACGGTGTGCATGTGAACTTCGCCACGAAGATCGGCAACGGTGATGAGATTCGGAAGCTGGTGTCGTTCGGCTGCCTCGATTTCGCCGCAGTTTTCGCGGAGTTCGGGCGGAATCCAGTCGAGGTTGAGAGTGCGATAGATCTCTTCTTCCGTTTTACCGGCAACGAGAGTGTTGTCTTCGAGACGATAGAGGCCGTACTCGTTCAGGGTGAGACCCATCTTCAGGGCGCGCTGGCGAAGACTCACACCGTGGTGCTTCGATCCGGTGAAGTATTGCAGGCCGGCTCCGTAGGAGTTCGGCGAGAGAGCGCGGACATCGACCTGAAGGCCGGTGCGTAGCCGGAAGCTGATCTTGTTGTCACCTTTCGCAAGGACCTGATCGATCCCGGGGAAGCGGGAGATCTCTTCGAGGAGCGCCGCGCGTTGGGAGTGGTCGTCACAACAAGGTCCGGTGATGAGCATGTCGAGGTCGCCGACGGTTTCGCGGCCGCGACGAAGAGAGCCGGCGGGCGTAATTGCCTGAATTCCACTTATGTGGCTGAGGTAGGCGGCGAGGCGTTCAGCGGTACGATCGGCTTCGTCGATGAGAAAGCGGCCGGCGATGCGGCGGTAATCCTCGATCGACTTCAGGATTTTCTGCTCGCTCTTTTCGCTCAAGCGAGGCAACTCGCGGAGCTTGCCTTGTTTCGCTAGTTTCTCAACGCCCTCGATGTCGCCGACGTGAAAGGCGTTCCAGATGAGGGCGATGGTTTTGGGGCCGAGGCCCTGGATTTTGAGCAGCTCCAGCATGGACGGGCGATATTTCTGGGTGAGTTCCTGGTGAAGCGGGAGCTTGCCCGTCTTGGCCAATTCCTGAATGTTGGTGGCCATGCTTTTGCCGATACCGGGAATTTCGAGCAACTTTCTGGGATCGTCAACGAGAGTTTCGACTGGTTGCGGCAGGCCTTCGATGGTCTCGGCGGCGCGACGGTAGGAGCGAATGCGGAAGGAGTCGTCGCCGTTGATCTCCATCAGGTCGGCGGTCTCGTAAAAAATTGTTGCGATTGCTTTGTTGTCCACGGTTTTCCCAGCGGAATTGTAACTTGACGACGGGCCAAGTGACTGAGGGCCAAGCCGAGATGAATTCTGCAACCGGGAAAGAAAAAAGGCCCAGCCGGGGCACGGACTGGGCACAAAATTGTTAAAACTTTTGTGTGCTAGACTTTCACCACGTTAGCCGCCTGTGGTCCTTTCTGGCCGTCGACGATCTCAAACTCGACGTTATCACCTTCCTGCAGGCTTTTGTAACCCTCCGCAATCAGTGCGCTGTAGTGCACGAACACGTCCGGCCCGTCGTCACGCCCGATAAATCCAAAGCCTTTTGCATTGTTGAACCACTTTACGGTTCCTTTCAGTTTCACGTTCTATTCCTCCGAGAGCGGACAACCCAATCACTTCCGGACGGGCGCCGTCAAGATATTTCACACACCAAGTTTTTCTTTAGCAGAAATCATACGTAGCCATCCATTCAACTTGCGCTGGTTGTTACGTTGCCTCAATGCGTGCTCCGATTGTTTAAGAATTCTGGGGTGTTGTCAATGGAGTGTACAGACTAGGGCAGTTGATCTCTAACGTAGTGATATTCCTACCGATGTTGCTTAATACGGAATTAATAACAGCAGGGAATAGGGATTTGGTGGGGCGAAAGAATAACGAAACGCCAGGATGAAGTCCAGGTGCGGAGTTAACCGAATTGAGCAAACCACAGAATCGCGGCGATCGTTTTGCCGTCACGAATGAGCCCATTGCGGATCAGCTTAAGTGCCTTGTCCAGAGCCACGAGCTCGTGCTCAATGAACTCGTCGGCTTCGGGTTTTGCGATGCCGGCACTGAGACGTTGCGCTAACAAGACTGTCATGGTCTCGTTCAGAAATCCGGGGCTGGGATAAAAGTGAAGTATGTGACGCCACTTTCTGGCGGTGTATCCCGTCTCTTCGAGGAGTTCGCGCTTAGCTGCAGCTAGAACTTTTTCGCCGGGATCGATACGGCCTGCGGGCAGCTCGAGCAAGTAGTCCTCGGCGGAATAGCGGTATTGGCGCTCGAGCAGCACTCGGGTTGTGGGTTGGGAGTCGTCGATTGCCAGGATGACTATTGAGCCGGAGTGCCGGATGACCTCGCGAATCGCTGTTATGCCATTTGGCTCGATGACGCGCTCTCGCGTGACGTCAAAAATGCGACCGCGGAAGACTGTTTTGGAGGACAGAATTTTCGGCTTCGAGCTCTTGATTGCGCTTGTCATTGTTTGACCTTCTCTGGCAACGTCGTTTTCCGCGCGGTCATGCCTCAACTATAAACGCATCGCATATTTGGCTTCCCGAGTCCCAAAGCGAGTTTGCTCGAGCGCTAAAAAGAGGCTGTGTCGCAACGGTGTCGTCACGGTATGCTGCAGCCATGCGAAAAAGTAGCGCGAAGGAGAAGTCCCTCAGCATTGTTGGTGCAGGACGATTGGCTCACGCGCTGGCGACCAACCTGACCAGCATTGGCTGGAGGGTTTCGAGTATTGTGGTAGGCAGGGGAGGGCAGCGAACGCGAGCGGCGCGGAAGTTGGCCGACGATGTGGGCGCCGCAGTGGAGCTTCTGGCCGAGCCAGGCCGCCCGTCTGAACTGGTCTGGATTTGCGTTCCGGACAACGCGATCGCGGATGTCGCATTCGTTCTCGCCGGGCGAGAGGACTGGCGAGGACGGACGGTTTTTCATTCTAGTGGGGCGCTCACCAGCGACGAACTGAAGAGACTCCGCGCCAAGGGTGCAACCGTTGCGTCAGTGCATCCCGGAATGACGTTTGTCCTGCAGTCGAGGACATCGATGCGGGGAGTGCCGTTCGGCATCGAGGGAGATGCCGCGGCGTTGCGCCTGGCGCGCGAGATCATCGAGGATTTCGGCGGAACGGCGGTGAAGATCCCGAAGAACAAAAAAGCGCTCTACCACACTTTCGATATGTTTGCTTCGCCGATGCTAGTGGCTCTGATGGCGGCGCTGGAGGGGGTAGGAAGGGCAGCGGGGATTCCGGAGAAAGACCTGAGAGCTATGGCGGGGCCGCTGCTTCGTCAGACGCTAGAGAATTACTTGGCACGGGGATCGAAGGCTGCCTTCACCGGGCCTTTGGTAAGGGGCGATCACGCGGTGGTTCGCAGGCATATGCGTGCGTTGCAAGGGCTCCCGTTGGCGCGTGAGGCGTACGTCGCCTTGGCGCGGGTGGCGCTGGAAGAATTGCCAGGGAAGAATCGGGGTGCCGTAAGGAGGGCGCTAGAACGCGAGGCGGCAGGTTATACGCAGGAAAGGGGGCCTTCGATTCGTCGCTCGCCACGGCGACCTTCTCGCTCAGCATGACTCCGAGTGAAACTTGTATCCCTTGGTCTACCTAAAAGCTCGAGAAGAGATGGCCCATGCGATCCTTTTTGGTCTGCAGGTACTTCTCGGCGTGCTCGTAAGGCTCGACTTCGGCTGAGACCCGCTCGACGATAACGATCCCGGCGTTTTCCAGCGCGGCGACCTTCTCGGGATTGTTGGAGATGAGCCGCACGGAACTCACGCCCAACTGCTTCAACATCTCGGCGGGAAGAGTGTATTGGCGGTAATCGGCGTCGAAGCCGAGCTTTTCATTGGCTTCGATGGTGTCGAGTCCCTTGTCCTGAAGTTCGTAGGCCTGGATCTTCGCCATGAGACCGATGCCCCGGCCCTCCTGCTGCTCGTAGATCAGGATGCCGGCTCCTGCGTCGCCGATCATGGAGAGAGCCATTTCGAGCTGCTGGCGGCAGTCGCAGCGCATCGAGGCAAATACGTCGCCGGTCAGGCACTGCGAGTGGATGCGCACGAGAGGGGCTTTCTCGTGAATGTCACCCATTACCAGGGCGACGGCTTCTTCAGGTTTGCCGTCGGCGGCTTCGTCCACAAACCCGTAGATGCGGAACTGTCCCCAACGAGTGGGGAAGTTGGCTTCGGCGACTTTGCGGATGTGGGGAGCAGTCACAGTTTGATTATAAGCAAACAGCAACCAGCAGTTTGCAGTTACAAAAAATCCCCCATGATTTGAAATTCCCCGCGCTTCGACCCCACTCAGCGCAGGCCGCGGTAGAAGAAGGCGGGATGGGGGCAACCGGCGGGAGTTGATAGGTCCCGCAGGGCTAAAGCACGGATGTACTTTCAGTCGTTTGCGGCATGACTGAAATCACGTCCTGACGCGAGAACATCGCACAAACTCTAGGAATAGCTGGCTAAGAACTTAGTTTCTCTTTCTCCACTCTTTACCCAAAATCGGGCGAAAGGGTGGGGGCACCCAGATGTAGGTCCCCAAACGAAGAGCCCCAGCTCGCCATAGGCGGAATGGGCACCCAAGTAAGACCCCGTTCAAGTGATGCTTGAACGGGGTCGCGAATGAGGAATTCTTTGGTTAGCGGCTGTGGCCTGAGTTGTGTCCACTGGAGGAGGCGGAGTGGCCGCCGCTACTCGATCCACCGGAATAATGTGTGCCCCCTCCACCGCCGGAGTAAGAGGGAGCTGAGTAGTGCGGTGCGGGAGCAGAGTAATGCGGTGCCGTAGGTGCGCTGGCTCGCGCACTATAGGTCGGAGCCGGCCTGTAGCTTGGAGCGGCACTGTAGCCTCCACCGTGGTATGCCGGAGCCGCGGGTTGTGAGTAACTGCGGTTGGGGGAATACGGGGCGGGGCTTGGCGTGGAGCCCCTGAGCGCTGGGCTCGGCATGTAACTCCGCGAGCCACCGTAGTACGATGCTCCCGAAGGTGCGGGCGAGCTGCCATTACGCGGACTGCTCGCGGCGCTGTACGAAGGGCCCGGCCGATACGAGTACGAGGTGGGCGGCTGCGGCACGGTCACTGCCGCTGAACCGGAGTTCGATTTGTTCGTCTCCTTGGGCGCACTCTCATGATTGTTCTTCGGCGCCTGGTTGCCATTGTGTTGGCTTTGCGGAGTTGTTGGCGCAGTGCGGACAGCCTGCGGCGGCGGCGTAGCTACATGCGGCGACTGAGGCGAGGACGACTTGCTTTGCTGTGCAGTTTCAGTCGCCGATGGAGCATGGCCTCCGGCGTAGGGCGGTTTTGGCACGACGTGTTGCTGACTGCCCTGGTAAGGAGTGGTCGAAGCAGTCACGGCAGGCATCGGATTGGTGTTCGCGCGTTGGTCTGAGGGCCGAGCTACAGCAGGGCGAGTCTGGTTCGCCGCTTCGGTCGCTGGGGTGCGTGCACCGTTGACGGTCGGTGGTGCCGGCGCGCCGTGGGTTTCGGGGGCGCTTGTAAGGGACCGCTGCGGAGATGTGTTCTGCGGCACGGCGGCGCGGGTTACGACGGGTCTGTCGATCGCGGTGCGCGGAGGCGTAGCAGAGGTACGGGCGCTGGCTCCTCCCAGCATCGACTGCTTCGTCGGATTCACATCAACATTGCGAACGACCTGTGCGTTGCCGAGTTCTGAAGTTGGAACGGGCTTGCCCACACGGGCGATGTTCTGTCCGTTAATCAAAGCGGATTTAGGTGCGGCGGTGACTGCACCAGCTACGTTACGGTTTACGTAATTAGTGTTGGTGACCCTATTGTTGTAGTAGTTGTTTGTGATGTTGGTGATATTGGTGATGTGAGTGTTCGTCACGTTCACGTTACGAATGTAAGTCTGGCTCACGTAACCGCCGCGGTATCCGCGGTACCAGGGATAGTAAGGCTCACCCCAGCCGAGCGGGAACCAGCCGCATCCGCCACCAAAGCCGAAGCCAACGGAGATGCCGAAACCCCAGCCTCCGCCACCAATCCAGCCGACCAGAGCGGGTGCATAGTAAGGACGCCAACCAACGTAAACCGGGCCAGGAGCCCAGCCCCAAGCGCCGCCGGAGTAGACCCAGCGTCCGTAGTGGAAGGGAGCAAAACCCCAAGGAGCATCGTCAACCCAAGTCCAGCCCCAAGGGGCGATCCACACCCAGTGTCCGTAGCGGTAAGGCGCCCAGCCGGCGGGAACGCTAGTGGGAACCCAGACCGCGCCATAGGAAGGCACCGTTCGCCACGAGCCGTAGTAATCCAAATCTTGGTAGCCGATGGTGCCGGGAGCTACGTACTGCGCAGACTGCGAGCCATCGAGGCGCCTATCGCGCACTTGGGCCCAGTCCTCGAAGCCATCAGGCCCCGGCGCAGCATAGGCAGAGTTCTGGAGCGTGCCTTGTCCGGTGAAGCGGACCTGCTGGCCCTGGGCGACTGTTACAGCGGGAGCACTGCCAGTTGCCTGGCCATGGCCTTTGCGCACCGTGACCAAGGTCTGATTGTCGTTCGCTGGCACATCGATGCGGTACACGCCCGGCTCCATTACATCGAAGGCGAGATTTGGAGTATCAATTTCCAAGATCTCGAGGGGTTCCAGATGGCGGACGGTGAGCTCAACAGTACCTTGATCGAGTTGCATCTGGAGAGTGTTGTCTCCGAGGTTAGTGAAGGTAATGCTGGTCTCGGAGTTCATCCGGATGAAAGCCGTGCCGACATTCAGTTCGGCGCGCGAGTCTTTGTCGGTCCACACCCGATCGGAGGTGGTCAGCGGCCGGTTAAGTGTGGCGGCAACCCAGTCGTTCACTCCGCCAGGCTGCATGGATACCTCACCCGCGATGTATTGGATGCGGGCCACGCGCGCCGCAGGATCGTTTGCGGGGTTGGAGTTATCGGATGCGGAGCCAGCATTGGGGTAGTTGGGGGCGGTCTGATCCTGGGCAAGGAGGCCGCCGACAAGAGACAGCCAGACCAATAGTGCAAGGAACCATCCGAACTGCCGTCTTGATTTCATTTTCGTACTCCGTCTGCTTCCGTGAACTCCGGAAGCTCTCACCACTGCTGAGCGCGGTTTCCGCACTCGCACTACTCTAAACCCCGGGGTGTAGGGTGTGTTTCGCAGAGCGCCTGTTAAGTAACCTGAAAGCGGGAGGTTAAGAATTGTGAAGGCGGGGAAATTGGTGTATCCGGAACAGAAAGGAAGCGAGTATTACCAATGGGATGCAGTGTGCAGAGGGCTCTGCTATGCTCTTCGGTTCGCCTGGAGGAGACATTGCACCTCATACGATATGCCGCCCTGGCGGTTTTTCTCGCAGCTGCCACTTATGCGCAGGGTCAGACGGCAGCTGAGCCGGGGTTGCCCTACAGGCCAAGCCTCGATGGGATCGCCATGGACCGCACGGTCGATCCGTGCGTCGATTTTTATCAGTATTCCTGCGGCGGATGGCAGAAGAAGAATCCCATTCCGCCCGATCAGGCCTCGTGGGACGTTTACGGGAAACTCTACGTGGACAACCTGGCATATTTGCGTGGACTGCTGGAACAAGCCGCGACCGAGAAGAACCGCGACGCAGTCACGCAGAAGATCGGGGACTTCTACGCTTCTTGCATGGACGAGGCAAGAGTGGAGCAGCTAGGCGCGAAACCGATGCGATCGCTGCTGGATTCCATTCAATCGATGAAGAGCATGGAAGACCTGCCGGCGCTCACGGCGACGTTGCAATTGCAAGGCATGGCAGTGCCGTTTGCCTACGGGTCGGTGCAGGACCCGGACGATTCGGACAAAATGATTGTCGGGCTCGATCAGGCGGGACTGGGTTTGCCGGATCGGGATTACTACCTAAAGGACGATGCCAAATCGAAGGAGACGCGCGAGCGCTACCTACAGCACGTGCAAAAGATGTTCGAGCTGCTGGGAGATTCTCCAAAAGTGGCCAAGAAGAATGCAGATACGGTGATGCGGATGGAAACCAGCCTGGCGAAGGCGACACTAACGCGGGTTGAGCGGCGAGATCCCTACAAGCAGAAACATAAGATGAGCGTGCCGGACCTTTATAAGGTAGCGCCTGATTTCGACTGGAACGCGTTTTTCGCTGCATCAGGCGTGCCGAAGTTCGGGATCGTGAATGTTTATTGGCCAGACTTCTTGAAGGAGGTCAATTCGCAACTGAAGACGGCCTCACTCGATGATTGGAAGATCTACCTTCGCTGGCATGTGGCGCATTCGCGCGCGCCATTTTTGTCGTCGGCATTCGTGAACGAGAATTTTGAGTTTTACCGCAAGTATCTGCGCGGAGCTACGGAACTTCAGCCCCGGTGGAGACGGTGTGTGCAGTACACGGATGGCAATCTTGGGGAGGCTCTGGGCCAGGTTTTTGTGCGGAAGACGTTTGGCCCGGAGTTGAAGGCTTCGACGGTGCAGATGACGCAGCAGATCGAGGATGCCATGGCGGTGCGGATCCAGGAACTGCAATGGATGAGCCCGACAACCAAGCAGCAGGCGCTGATCAAGCTGAAGGCGGTCCGGAACAAGGTGGGGTATCCGGATAAGTGGCGGGACTATAGCTCGGTAGAAATCGTCGCAGACGATTTCTACGGCAATGACCTTCGCGCCACCGAGTTCGAGCAGAAGCGCGAGCTGGCGAAAGTCGGGCAGCCGGTGGATCGGACAGAGTGGGACATGACGCCTCCGACGGTGAATGCTTACTACAATCTTCAGATGAACGACATCAACTTCCCAGCGGGTGTGCTGCAGCCGCCTTTGTACGATGCAAAAATGGACGCCGCGCCGAATTACGGTAATACGGGGTCGACCATCGGGCACGAGCTGACCCATGCTTTCGACGATGAGGGAAGACAGTATGACGCCAAGGGGAACCTGAAGGACTGGTGGACGAAGCAGGATGCAGACCAGTTCGTAAAGCAAGCCGATTGCGTGGTCGATCAGTACGGCCAGTACGTGGTGGTGGACGACATCAAGATCAACTCGAAGCTCACCGAGGGCGAGGACGTAGCGGACCTAGGGGGGACGATTCTGGCGTACATGGCCTGGAAGGGTGCAACGAACGGCCAGAACTTGACCGACCACGACGGGCTAACTCCGGAGCAGCGATTCTTTGTAGGATTCGCGCAGTGGGCGTGCGAGAACCAGAGGCCGGAAAACCTGAGGGTCAATGCGATGACCAATCCGCATTCACCGGGAAAGTATCGAATCAACGGCGTGGTGGTGAATATGCCGGAGTTCGGTGCGGCATTTGGATGTAAGGCCGGACAACCCATGGTGAAGGCGAGCGACAAGGTATGTCGGGTGTGGTAGGGAAGAACCTCAGAGCTTTAGCCCATCATTGATCAAGATCTCGGCGGCGCACTTCATTTTCGCTCGGTAGAAGACCACGAGCGATAGCGCCGGATAGGCCCCTCGACTCGCTTCGCTCAAGGTCTCGGCTGCCGGCTCACATCTACCCCCAACTTGAAGCCCGCAGAGCACCTCGACTTACTTTGGCTCAATCCATGGGGTGTGGAAGATTGCCAGAGGATCGGCGTTGTCCGAGGAGTCCAAGTCGAGGTAGGAGTCGGAAACGATCCAGTAATACCGCTTGACGCAGTCGACGAGGAGATCGATAGCGCGATCAAGTTTGCGGTTGGTGGCTTCGAGAGCGGCGAAGGTGCGCTCGCGCGGCGTGAAGTGAGGCTCGAGTTGCTCCTGGAGCACAGTTGCGGCCTTATCCAGGTCGGCGATGTCGCCTGCCAGTTCCTTTCCGGTGAGCTTGTGGTGCATGAGTTCCGGATAATCGGAGATCTGGGTGAGAAGCCGGCGAAGCGACAAATTGGCATCGGGCGCGAACAAGCGGCCGAGGCGCATGGTTGTGGCATCAGTGTAGGACGCCCTGATCATCGGAAGATACGGACTGTTTGAATTCGCCAGGTTGAAATTCGGGGCGACAACTTCGGATTCCAGCTTGCGGTAGAGCGTGCGGTCGGCGAGAAGGCTCTGCAATTGAGCGCCGATTTCGCGGAGTTCGCGGATGGCGCGGTCACAGAATTGTTTTTGGCTGAGCATAGGCGACTAGTTTAAATGAGCAAGTGTGGTTTCTCGGTGATAAGAGCTCATCTCACAAGTGCAGATTTGCCCATAAAGAGAGATCCCTCGGGGGCTAAACCCTGTGCCTAACGAAGTCGGTTTCGGCACGGCTGAAGCCGTGCGCTTTTAAAGCAGAATTTGTGGGACAGCTTGGAGGAAACATAAGGCGACGAAGGTTTCACCCCACAAAGTGCAAAATGGCGCTTTGTGGGAACCCGGTCGTCGCCTGGAAGCAGTGACTGAAAATGGGCGAAGGAGAGAACTTAGCTGGTTTCTACTTCTTTTTCTTTTTGCCGGCTTTCTTGGCCGCCTTCTTTTTGGCGGGCTTTTTCTTGGCCGACTTGCGGCCGCCTTTTTTGGCAGACTTCTTCTTAGCCGCTTTCTTGGCCGCTTTCTTGGCCGCCTTCTTTTTCGCGGGTGCCTTCTTCTTGGGGGCGGCAGCAGCGGGCGGGGCGGTGGCAGCGACGGCGACCGGCTCCATGGGATTGCCTACCTGCTCTCCTGTTCCGCGGGCTAACTGTTCTCCGATTGGGGACATTCTATTCTCCTGGTCTGAACTTAGCGTTGATGAGCAACGCAGGATCCAACATCCTGAGCACCATATCATGCTTTTTTCCATTCGGTGAAGTTTTCTTGGCGACGGGAACAAGATCTAGCCGTGTTGGGGTGCTCTCTGTAGGAGCCTTTCAAGGTACGGAAGAAGTCGAATTCGCGGACTAAAAACACCCCCGCGAACGGCAAATCGGCGCTTCGCGGGGACCCCCGTTCGTCCGCTCGGGATTACAGCAAGTAGCAGCGTTAACGGCACCCTTGACTTCGCTCAGGGCAGGCTGTGAAGTCGTGGCCTCAGACACGACCATCGCGCATCTAGATTTTGCCGTAAGCCTCCTGGGCCCAGTCCTGAGAAATGATCATCGCTTGTCACGACTTACCCTGAGCTTTGCGGATCGCCTGTATGCGCGGCAGCCGGCTTTTGGCCGAGTCGAGGCTGAAGGAGCGGGCATCCCCGAGTTGGTCGCGAACGAATGCCTCGATAAGGGCTATCTGCTCCCGAAGTAACCTGTCTGGGCGGGAAAACGTACACCAAACCAGAGTGGAGCTCTCGGGATCATATTCCCATAGGCCGATGATAGTGCCGCGGTCCAGAATGGCATTGCTGGACAAGTCGGAAAGCATACCCATTTCTCGCATGCCTTTCTCAGCAAGGACCTTCTGACGGGCGACCTCAGGCGTCATCAAGGTGGCGATGTTTCGCCTGAGCAGAAACATCGAATCCAGGCTGCTGATTAAGGAATATTGCGGCTTGGTGGGAATCTTGAATTTGCAGAAGGCGGGTTGGTCCTCGGCTAGCATGAGCCGGTCAGAGCCGGGCTCGGCAGGTACGAGACCCAGCCGATCGATAATCGACTTTGCCGCCTTAGCGCCGAGACCAGAGAACCAGCGGAATTCGCTGAGAGTCGCGGGTCCGATCCACGCAAAGTAACGGCAAGCGAGATCGGTGTAGGAATCTGCGACCGATTGCCTGAAGTTGCGCATAGGGCTAGGTTCCCAGAGGGCATAGCGATAGCGCTGCTGATCGAGGCGGCCGTTGACCGGGATGCGGCGGATGTGACCGCTAACCTGCAGCTTCCCAAGAGCTACGGGTAAGGTTGTGGTGAGGCCCTTCTTTGCGCCCGCGGGCCCCAAGTTACGAGTGGCTGTGCCAACGGCGGCACGAATTTCGTCGGGCAGTTGAGGGCCACTTCGCAAAGCTGTGACAATGGCGGATTCCAATTTGGCGATTTCCGCATCGGCAACGCCGAGCTTGCGAGCGCGAGCCATTTCTTCGGCGGAGAATTCCTCACCGACGCGGAGTCCTAAGGCGAAATCTGATTTCGGCAAAACATAGGTGCAGCCGCGCGCGGAAGGTAACTCGTGAATGTCAAGAGCCGCAACGGCGTCATCAATCGATTGCCGTCCGAAACCAGAACGCGAAAAGAACGTGAGATACGGACCGGAGCCGGCAACAGAACGCGCCCAACCCGCTCGTTGAAGCACCTCGCCCGGAGTACGAGCTTGCAAGGAACCATCCAGGCCCTGACGGTGAAACCACCACGCGCGCAGTTTGTCGTCGTTCATTGCGGCATAAGCATACCGAAGAGGACGGAAGCAGGGAAGAGTGCCAGATCGTGGGTCTTCAACGTCTTGCAAAAGTTTGGAACGAGGAGTTTGGTGCCCTGAATGCGAAGGTTATCTTGAGGGGAGGGATTCGAGCGAAGGACCCCTGGCACTAATGTCCTTAAATTCTCCTGCTTTCCATGGGTCGCCAAATGTACGAAGCAAAACAGGAAGGCTCATGTCGAAGCGCAGTCTTGTCCGTCGACCAGGGGAAGCTGGAAGTGGGGGGCACTGCGACTGAGCGGCTGCATAAGGTTTCGATTTGTCTTCCGAAGCCGTCAGCAATCGCGTTGCATCCCGAGCGGTTCACCACCGTAGAGGATTCTTGCCTTCTCGCCCATCACTCGACCTGATCAGCCCCCTCTATTCCTAGACTGCTGCGAGTACGCGGCGTGCCTGGCCACCAGATCCTTCCCGAGGTATGCATGTGGATGCGCTCGGGCGCTTGTGGCTTTTCACCCTCGTAGCCTGCTGTTTCAGGCCTACACTCATGCGATACTCGGCTGGCGAAACCCCTAAGTAGCTGGTGAATGCGGTTTGGAAGTCAGTTGCTGACCCCCATCCGATCCCCATCGCAATCTCAGTGTCGGTGGCCTTGGAGTGCTTCAAAAGGTGAAGGGCACGCTCGATACGCCGCCGCAACACAAACCGGTCGAGTGCGATTCCGGTCTGTAATTTAAAGGCACGAAACAACACACTTTCTGGCTGCGAGAATGTCCGCGCCAAGGCTGAGACCGACAAATCGGCATGGAGGTTCTCCGTAATGAAATGGACAACCTGCATGAGGATTTCGGCTGAATGATTTTGACAGGCAGGAATAGGCTTTGCTGCGACAGCAGGATCATTCTTTAGCAAAGTGGCGTCCTCGTTCTGCAAAAGTCGATCAACAAAGAACAACAGACTAGAGACTCAGACGGCAGAATCGGCCAGAAGCGGAGTTTCTCCGAGCCTCCATTTCGTTGTTACCGTAACCTAGACCGTGTTACCATGTCAACGAATAAAGTCACATAAAGATGATGTTACTCGTCTCGGGTAACTTGTTGTGTCGACTGTGGCTAGAGTGCCCGCGTAGAGCGAGATCTCGGAATGCCCATTTGTCGCCACCCGAGTCGGCTATCAACGAGTAATGGAGACATCCAGTTCAAGGAGGTCCGTGGGGACTCTGATTTATTGCGATGATGATCTGCGAGACGAAACAGATAAAAAAGAACAAGCGTCAAGGCACAAGCGCTCTGTGTTCAGAAGGGCAATACCCGCGATGGCTGCTGCTCACATACTTTATGTCAACTATGATCCTGCGACATTGATTCGAGACGAACAGTCCCTCATGCGAGCAGGCTACGAAGTAGACACAGTGTTCGGCACAGATGGCGTTATGGCATGTGGATCAGTTGCTGAATACGCTTCCGTTGTGATTGACACCGCATGTCCCTCGAGAGACAGGACGAAGGTAATCTCCTGGTTGGCGGCTAATTTCCCCAAGCTGGGTATTCTAACCACCGGTTTAGCTCAGGAAAGTCATCGCCCGGCACCGTAACCGAAGTCTCACGCGATCGACAGGAGCCACAACATGGGATTAGGCACTGCCGCGGTGGCGTTCTTCCGTGGGTGCTGGCACAGGCACATGACTTGGCCTACGCGATACGATGACGAGTATTCCTATCAAATGTGTACCGATTGTGGCATTAAGCGACTGTTTGATCCCGAGTCATTTCGTGGTTATGGGACATACAGCTATGACCTACACGAGCTCATTGTGCGAGACCGCGAGCGCCACGTGAGACAGCGAAAGGTTACTTCCACCAAGTGATGGTAATCGGCGATTAGTAAGCAAGCCCGCAGAGTCTCGGTTAGGGGTCGCTCTTGTATGTGCCCGCGCGGGGTTTCTTGAAGGTCGGTTACTCGAGCGAGACTGTTCAAGGCGAGTCTCGGCACACCTCACCCCACCCTTATCTACATTGGGTGCATTACACCGGGGCAGACCTTAGAACCAGTCATAAGTCGTGCTGAGGCCACGCCGAACCCAGCTTGCCCCACCCCATTACCTCAATCAATTGATGGCTATGGGCGTTTCCTGGACGGCTATCTAGCGGCTTCCCTTCATTTGAAGATCCGCTCAGCCGTGATGTCGCAACCATGCGCTGTGACTAGCTTGTCGGATCCCTCTTTCCTGAAATGGACCGTACGCTGGTGGAGGCTGATTTGGTGCAAACAATTGCACTGTACGACTGATCAGGCCCTGATAACTTCCGTGTTTTACCTCGCTCCATAATGGCAATGCACCTGCTCCACCTTACAAAGACAGCCTTTGCACAGCAGGCAAATCAGCAGCGCCGTGCAGGATTGTTCCTCCATGGGCCAGGCCCGATTGCCCTGGCCCCATTTTGGGATGCACCCGTTGGCGGAACAAGGTGTTTCACCTGCTCTCGCGTCCTCCGTAGACGAAAGGGAAAGCCGGCGGCAGCACAGGAGGGAATCTCCATTGTCAAGTGTGATTCTATGCGTTGATGACGATCATACTGCGCTAACTGTTCGTCGTCTTCTATTGTCCATCCGGGGTTATGCGGTTTTGACCGCTACGAACCCTAAGGCTGCGCTTGGTCTTTTTAATTGCAATCATGTGGACCTGGTGATCACTGATCATTTGCTGCAGGACGGTACTGGGAGAGAGCTGACACTCCAGCTAAAACGGCTCAAGCCGGAAGTGCCTATCGTTCTCTTGACCGCATGGGCGAATATGCCGCCAGGATACGAGCAAGCGGACAGGTTACTCAGCAAAGGCATAACACCGGAAGAGTTTCTAGCAGAAATCGCGTCCCTGCTCTCCAATCACAATGAAGATACGAGACATTCCCAGGTATCAGTTCCACCGCCAATGGTTGCCTGAATCAGCGCTAAGCAATTGGATATGTCCTCGGCTCAGAAGGTTACGAAGATAACCGATTGAAAGTTAGTTAGGCGATAAGTCACGACCTCACTCCTGCTTTCTCAACCTCGATCGAGAACACCGCGAATATATGGGTTGCCCTCACATTTTGTGTTCTTCCGTATTTGCGTCGAGGGTGTCCCGCTCGTAGTTGGAGGTTAGAGGAGCGGCGCTCGGGTTAATTTTACGCGGCCTCCGGTTGAGCCGCGGCGTCTTTACTTGCTTTTCTTCCCAAGATCGCTTCCAGTTGCCAGAGGTCCTTCCAGCCCATGATGCGGCGGAAGTTCTTCTCCGTGGCCAGGAAGGATGCCGCCACCCAGCGCTCGACCATGGCAGTATCACGCCAGCGGCACACCCGTCGCGTCCGCATCCGCACGCCCGACTGTGGACTCTCGATCACGTTGGTCGTGGCCAAACAGCGATGCAACGATGGCGGAATGCCCAGGCGATTGATCGTGAAACATTCCTCCAACCCTTCCCGCAAACTGTTGGCCGCCGCCGGCGATTCCTGCTCCAACCAGTCGGCCAGCTTGCGCAACCGCGCCATGCCTTCTTTCGCTTCCAGCTTATAACTGGCGCGCATCGCCGCTTTCACTTGATCTTTCTGTTCCTCCGGCAGGCGGTCACACACGTTGCGAATCTTGTGGTTGCGGCAGCGCTGCACCGGCTGCTGCGGCCCGAACACTTTGTTGATGGCCGCCCGCAACGCTTTGGCCCCATCGATAACGAACAAGCGTTTCGCCTTCGGGTCCACCCCCCGCGCTACTAACTGCTGCAGTAAGTCCTCCACCGCGGCCGCGTTTTCCGTGGCTCCCTGCTGGATGCCGAGCACATGCTTGTGACCGGCGCGGTCTACGCCGACGGCGCTGATGATGTGGTGCTCGCCGAACTGCATCCCATCGATGTAGATCACCAGCAGATCGATCTCGTCGAAGCGCCGCTCCAACAGCTCTTTCAGCGCGGCCTCGCCCGCTTCCGCTGCCTCCCGGCTCACATTCGATCGCGACACCCCACAGGTCGAGGCCATCTCCGGCATCACCTCGGCATATTGCCGCGTGGAGAGGCCACGCATCAGCACGTCCAGCATGCGTGCGCCGATCCCGTTCTCCTGCATAGCCTCGTAAGCCGGAATGGCCACTTCGCCCCCGCCCTTCTGGCGCAGTCGCGGTTTCGTCACGCCCAGCTTACGTTCCTTCAGACACACGCGCCCGGCTTGCCGCCCGTGCCAGAGCGGACGATCCAGCCGCCGCTGCCCTGGCGTGCGCGTCCCGGCGACTTGCTCGGCCGAGAGCTGCAAGACCGCTTCGATCGTGGCCCGTCCGGCCACGTCGACCAGTTCATCGACGGCCATGCGTGATCGTTCGATCAGATCCACCATCGGCAGCAAGCCTTGTCCATTGCGACTGAAAAACTCGGCCAATCTCGCACTGCCGGCGATCCCAGTGCAAGAAGCGATAGCCAGGTGAACAGCAAAGGGGACATCCTCATCGTCGATGACGAAGCCAATACGCTGGCGTCGTTGTCGCGGGCATTTCAGTTGGCGGGACACGCCTCCACAGTTTGCGATAACGCAGCGCGAGCGCTGGAGCTTGCTAAAGACAAGAACTTCGACCTGATTCTGTCAGATGTAGTGATGCCGAAAACGGATGGGCTTGCTTTACTGGAGAAGCTGCGAGCCAGTGGAGTGACAACGCCGGTAGTGATGATGTCGGGACAAGCACACATCGAGATGGCGGTGCGGGCCACGCGGTTGGGCGCGCTTGATTTCCTGGAGAAACCGATCTCCACCGAGAAGTTGCTGCTTACTGTGGAGAACGCCCTCAAGCTGCGGCGTCTGGAGGCCGAAAACCGCGAGCTGCGAAGGCGGGTCGGAAAACACCAGATCTTGTGGAGGTGCGAGAAGATGCGCGCGGTGATGGCGCAACTAGAGCGCATTGCGGCGAGCGAAACCCGCGTTTGCGTTTATGGAGAAACCGGGACTGGAAAAGAGCTGGCAGCGCGCACCATCCATGAGAAGAGCTCGCGAGCACAGGGCCCGTTTGTCACTTTGAATTGCGCCGCCGTACCGGCAGAGCTGATTGAATCGGAGCTGTTCGGTCACGAGAAAGGGTCGTTCACAGGTGCACTTCAGCGCCAGATCGGCAAGTTCGAGCTGGCACATAGGGGAACCTTGTTCCTCGACGAGATTGGCGACATGCCGCTGGCCATGAAGGCGAAGCTGCTGCGCGTCCTGGAGGAAGGTGAGGTCGAACGCATTGGCTCCGGGAAGTCTATTCCGATCGACGTGCGAGTGGTGGTCGCCACGCATCACGATTTGGCAAGCCTAGTTCGGGAAGGGAAATTCCGTGAGGACCTGTATCACCGCGTTGTTGTCTTTCCCATTGCGTTGCCGCCTCTGCGAGCGAGGTTGGAGGACATTCCGGCCCTAGTCGAGCATTTTGCCAAGCAGATTTGCGCCGTGAACGGATGGAAGCAAATTAGCTTCCAGGCGGATGCCATCGATGCGTTAAAAGATTACGCTTGGCCGGGCAACATCCGGGAACTGCGCAACATGGTGGAGAGGCTGCTCCTGCTGACCTCGTCGCAGGAAGTGGATTCAGTGACAGTTGCGTTAGCCCTCCCGCCGGATGGGGGAAGTGGGAAGGCCAGCGCCGGAGAGGAGCCAACGGGCAGCCTGTCGGCGCGAGTAGCGGGATTTGAACGGGCGACCATCCTGGCGGAACTGGAGAGGCAGGGCCATCACATCACCAATACGGCGAAGGCTCTGGGCCTGGAGCGTAGCTACCTGTACAAAAAGTGTCAGCAGCTTGGTATCGAGCTGCGTGCCAGCCGCTGATCCCGTTGGCAGGTTCGTTACCGAGTTCCAAGCTATCGTGCCACCGAGGAAAACCAGCTACTGCTTTGAATCTTAAGTTGTTAACTGGGGGAGCCGTGCGAGGCGGGCACATTTCAAAAAATGAGTTTCCGTAGCATAATTTTCGCGTAGCATAATACTGATTAAGGTTGTGGCTTCTCCGTCCCGTGGCCGAGCGCGGCAAGCAGTCCGCGTCGGCGGCTTTGCGGACTCTCTTAACATACGGGCATCCCCCCGAGTGCCCATTGCGATCCCTGCCTATCATTTTCCCGGGAGTGCTCCCGGTCATTGGGAGGCCGATGTGAGACGTTTCCTGTGTTTCCGCCTAGCACGTGCCACAATGTTCCTCTGCGTTGGGCTTGCATTGGTCACCGCTCCCCGTAGTGGGAACGCGCAAAGCTTCCCGGCGGCAATCGACGGGTCAACCACTGGCAACCACTTTGGCGTCGACCTCACGTTTAAGGGCGCGAATGGTTCTGCGCCAACTGGAGCTTTAATCCAGGATGCAGTCGGCAATCTCTATGGCACGACTTCTACAGGTGGTTACGGCTCGGGAGTCGTATTCAAGCTCGACAGTTCTCATCACCAGACTGTTTTGCATGCCTTCACGGGTCCAGATGGGGCGACTCCTTACGGAGCTCTGGCCATGGACAGCTTTGGCAATATTTACGGCACAACTTCCGCCGGCGGCGACGCTGGTCTGGGAACTGTTTTTAAGATCGATACGCAGGGCATTGAAACCGTGATCCACAGCTTCACCGGTGCTCCCGACGGCGCAAACCCTTACGCGGGCCTGGTCATAGGCAGCTCAGGGATTCTCTATGGCACTACCGAGAATGGTGGCACCTCGGGCTGTGGAACTCTATTCAAGATTGACACTACCGGTGTTGAAAATGTGCTCCACAGCTTTGCAGGAGGCCCGACAGACGGAGCGGATCCCAAGGCTAGTCTGATCCTGGATCTTGACGGCAACCTCTATGGCACAACATTGGCGGGGGGATCTAGTGGTTACGGGACGGTGTTTGAGCTCGACCTGAGGAATACAGAAACCATCCTGTACAACTTCACGGGCGGCTCCGGCGGCGGAAATCCATTCGGAGGTGTGACGCGGGACGCCAATGGTGTGCTGTACGGTACCACGGAGACGGGTGGTGGCTCGTTGTCCCGCCCGTATGGCTGTTGTAAAGGTACGGTGTATGCACTGATTGGCAATCATCAAATAGTGCTCTATAGCTTTTCTGGAGGCAACGACGGCGGAATGCCTGTCTCCAACCTGGTTCTTTACAATGGTGTGCTTTATGGCACAACCTTGTTAGGAGGTCCCAGCCAAAAAGGAACGGTATTCAGGGTAAGCATTGGCACTGGCGGTGAAAGCGTTCTCCACGGTTTCACCGGTAAGGGTGATGGCGGAGCTCCCCAAGGTGGGCTGCTCATGGACGCCAAGGGCACTCTCTACGGCACGGCCGAGGGAGGCGGTCAGTTCATGAAAGGGACTGTCTACCAGCAAAGCCAATAAGTGCGAGTGTTTGTTGGAGAAGCTCCGAATCAGTGCGAAATCTGCAAATGCAGAGTGGAGTATTCGGTTTTTGCCTGCCGAAGTAGGAGGGCGTCGGAGTCGGCGTCCTTCCAAAGAGCCAGGAACTGTTGATATGCACTACGAGCCTTCGGAGTGTTTGATGAGGACATATAGGCTCTTCCTAATTGAAGATAGGCCAGCGAACCAAATACACCGTTGGCGACACGACCGCGATACTCCAGGATCTTCTCAAACTCCGAAACCGCCGCGCGCGAGTTCCGCTGCATAAGATAGGCCTGACCACGTAGGTAAATGGGATAAAGCGTATCCAACGTGATTGGATCTCCTCCTAGCTCATACGGCTTCGCGGCCTGCAGGATCTCGATTGCTTGCGCAGGATTATGCCGGTCAAGCTCGATTGCAGCCCGAATACTGGGCAACCAATAACGGTTCATCCACACATCCGCCGGAAATTGTCGGGTGAGATCCTGCAGAAGACTCTCGGCTCGGGTAACGTCCCCTGCGCGAGCCAACGCCAGAGCCGCTACCGCGGCCTCGGCCGGCACGTCTTTTCTCTCTGTAGCTGGAAGTGCAGTGGTAACCAGCCGCTGAGCTGTTGCTAGATCTCCAAGCTCAGCTTCCCATAAAGCCGCGTGCACCTGCCACTCCGAAGCCCTCTCCTCCTGGCCATTCTGTTTAGCCGACTCAACCGCTCTTAAGAGGAGCTCTCGTGCTTTTTGCAAACGCCCGTGAAGAGCCTCTGTGTCCGACTGACTGGATAGCAGTATGTCTTGGCTTTCTGGATTTTTGTCTGCAGCCGCGACCAAACGATCCATTTCGGCAGTATCGTCTCGCATAAAAGCCAACAGATAAGAAACTTCGGCCGTATACTCATGTTCCAATTTTCGGGCCTGAAGCTCATGTAAGACATCGAGGGCATCATCGAGACGGTTCAGAACTATATAAGTGCTCGCGAGATCAATGTAATTGACAACATCGTTCGGTTCCAGCTTCAAGGCCTCGTCGTATTCCGCTGCGGCTCTTTCATACCGTCCGAGGAATCCCTCGCAATAAGCCAATTTGTGCAGCGGACTCGGATCTCGTGGGTACGCCAATCTCCACTGCTCGTAAACCTCCAGTTCCTTTTCCAGTTCACCTGTGGCCATGCTGTAATAAGAAGAGTCGACATAGAACCTTTCGCGTTCGGTCACACGATCTCTTAGCGCGAAAGCCTGCTTAGCGTGCTCCGAAGCCATTGCGGCGTCGTCCAAGTTGGAATAGACGGCTGCCAGGACAGCGTGTGCCATGGCGAAGTTTGAATCCAGGGCAACCGCTTGTTTAAGCAGTGGAAAAGCCTCATTGTCCCCACGAGACTGTCTGATTTTTAGTGCTGCGCTATAAGCTTGTAGTGCTTCAAGGGAGGACGTCGTAGCTTGTTCCAACGGTACGTGGTACTTGTTGATCGACGCCAGTGATTCCCCAAGCTTGTTCCGCATGCTGACCCCGGCGTCCTGAAGCTTAGCTAGAACGTCTTCCCTGCGGTTAGCCTCCTTCTGTTCTTCTGCGATCGGCTCGCCGCTCTCACAATTTTTCGCCTGAAGCTCAATAACGTAGTGTCGGCCAATACTGGAAATACTTCCCAGTAATATAGCCTTGCTACCGGCGCGCTGGCATAACTCGCGAGCAAGCTCAGGAGTTACTCTCTCATTGGGTGACCGACCTGCATATTGAAGTAGCTTGCTTACGCTTTCATCCGACAGAATGTTGAGATATGGCGACTGATCTAGGTCCACGCGTAACCACTGTTTTAAAGTTTCATTCCATACACTGTCGCTGGTGTTGTTAATAAAATCAGCTAGCAAAATTGTGTCTTTGTTCGTCAGATAATTCGATCTGGGCGCTCTAGGATAGAAATAAGCCAGGGTTAGGATCAGAAGTGCGATCGATCCCAAGGCAAAGACCGACAAATGACCAGGTTTATTCTTTCTCTGGGCATCGATATGCCGCTCGTCTTTAAGCGCGTTCAAATCCGCCAGCATCTCAGTTGCTGACTGGTAACGAGCGGCACGGTCCTTCTCCAGCGCTTTACAAATAAATCGTTCCAGATCCTGGGGTAGCGTCGGGTTCAACTCCAGCGGGCGCTTGGGCTGTTCCATCAGGAGGGCATGCATAACTGCCGCCGTGGTCCTGCCGCTAAAGGTTTGCCGGCCCGTCGCCATCTCATAAAGAACCGCGCCAAAGCTGAACAGGTCCGTCCGGGCATCGAGCTCCTCTCCGCGTGCCTGTTCCGGTGACATATAGGAAACCGTTCCGATCGCCGTTCCACGACTGCTAAGCGCCGGATCGCAATTCTCCCTATCCCTCGCGACGGCTTCCATTAGAGGAATTCCGCGCAGATTCTGCTTGGCCGCAAGCGAGTCCATCTCGACGCTGGTTTGGGGCCGCAGCTTAGCCACGCCGAAGTCCAAGATTTTGGCGTGTCCTCTCCGCGTAACAACGATATTTGCCGGCTTGATGTCGCAGTGGATTATGCCTTCGCCATGCGCCGCCTCCAGCGCGTCTGCGATCTCGAGTGCGAGTTGGAGTAGGCGGTCGGTTTCCAACGGTCTGCCGGAAATTAACTGCTGAAGAGGCTGTCCGTCCAGGTATTCCATCACCATGAACGGTCGCGCCTCATGCTCGCCCACTTCGTAGAGGGTGCAGATGTTCGCGTGGTTCAGGGAACTGGCAGTACGGGCTTCCCGCTGGAATCGGCTGAGGGCGTAAGGGTCCTGGGCGAAGTTCTCGGGCAGAAATTTCAGTGCCACAATGCGTCCGAGCAGAACATCTTTGGCTCTGTAAACGACACCCATCCCGCCGGTTGCCAGGTGTGAAATTACTTCATAGTGGGAAATCGTATGACCTTCTAAATTCTGAATCGAGTCAGAGTAGCCTCGGGAAGCCTCCTCATCCCCATGCTCAGCAGCCAGCTCTCTGGCGACAGTCTCCAGAGCGGGAGACTCGATAAACCGTTCGGAGTGCTTACTATAGAAAAGAAGAGAATTTACCTCACGCCGCAGGTCCTCGTCGCCCGCGCACTCTATGTCCAGAAACGCCTCCCATTCCGACTCGTCGAGTTCCAGACCGGCATGATACAAGCGCTCGATTTGCTGCCAGTGAACTGTCATTGGCGTTATTGTTCGCTAAGTGCGCGCATCAACCAGGATTTCGCAAACTTCCAATCGCGCATCACAGTCTGCTGAGAGACCCTGAGGACCTCCGCGGTTTCCTCGACACTGAATCCCCCAAAAAAGCGCAATTC
>Ga0310914_10000123_pt1 | contig 38926 bp, 37 predicted proteins | sample GREbulkMGAN108_FD_203450 | JGI IMG/M metagenome (GOLD analysis project Ga0310914, IMG submission 203450) | Lab enrichment of tropical soil microbial communities from Luquillo Experimental Forest, Puerto Rico - GRE.bulkMG.AN108 | ecosystem: Environmental > Terrestrial > Soil > Tropical forest >... | reverse complement strand
TGTCACCGATTACGTTACATATGCTCCGAACCTCGCCCAATCGGACGGGCTGCGGCCGGCAGGCTGCATGCACGGGGCGAGTGCGGTGCCCGCGGGCGGGCTTGCAACCCGCTCCCGGGCGGCTTCGAACGGCTATGTCCGGTGGTGACGAGTCAGAGACCGTGGCGTGGCATAGCTCGGGCGCAAAGGCGCGCCGCGAGAACGAATTCACTTACCCTCCCCTGGAGGGGGAGGTGAAGAGAAACGCATCGCGATGAACAGCCAGACTTATCCCTCTCCCCGCTTCGGAGGCCGGATAAAAGGGACGACGATGATGTTTTGCTTAAAGTTATTCCGGCGCGATGACTTCGTCTTCGCCGCGATGCACGAGGGTGGCGGACGCTGGTCTGCCGACTTGGCGGCGCAACAGCCGCGAGGGACGTCGGCGCGCAATCGCACTCCGCCGCCGGCGCCGCCACGTCGGTGCCGCGATCCGCAGCCGACCGATGCGGGCAAAGACTTCGCGCAGAGTGCCGTCGCTCTCGCCGACCAGAAGCGGCAGGCCGAGCACGCGGCCCCAGGCCTGCCATTCGGCCACGATTTCGTCAGCATCGGCGGACGCGAACAGCGGCAGCGACAAAGCCGCATCGGCGTGTTCAAGGGTGACGGAAATGATCGGCGGCAGCTTGCCGCGCATGCCATCCAACCTGATCGCGATGCCGCGATAGGCGGCGACCGGAAGATTCACAGCCATCCGCATGCCGGCAAGCGCGCGGCGCACCACCACGCGTTCGCGATGCAGATCGGCGACCCGCAGGCCTTCGTCTGCTGCGGCATCGGCGCTGATAAAACGCGCAGGTAATGAGAAAGGGTCGAGCCGCCACGGGGACACGATCGTGCTCGCACGATGCGCCCCGGCGCGGCTCGACCCGGCAGCGGGCCTGCCGGCTTCCATTTGACGCCTCGAACTCCCGCCGGGCTGTTGCCGCCCGGTTGCCGCGACCATGCCATGGGCTCGTCGCGATCCGCTTAAAAAGCCTGGTTAAAGTCCGGTAGCGCTGTGCAAATGCGCCGCATGCTTGACGACTCGTTGCCAGCCGGCGCGGCAGGCGCGCCGATGGCCTCGTTGCGATCAATGCGGGTTGAATCGCGCGCCGTTGGCCCACATCTTCGCATTATCGCATCGTTTACTTGTGCCCCGCCGATTGATGGTGGGGCCGTCTTGTCTTGTTCGGTCCGCCCTCGTAAACCGTTTGCCAACCAAATGACGTCACTGCTTGATCAATCCGCATTATTGAATCTCGCCGAACGGCTGGTCGCCGCGGCGCAACGCGCCGGCGCCGAGGCGGCCGATGCGGTAGCGGTCCGATCGGTCTCGCTTGCCATAGAGCTGCGCGACGGCGCGGTCGAGGAATCGCAGCGCTCGGAAAGCGACGATATCGGGCTGCGCGTGCTCGTCGGCCGCAAGCAGGCGGCGGTCTCGACCAACGATCTCAAGGCGGACGGTCTCGACACGCTGGCCGAGCGCGCGGTGGCAATGGCGCGCGCGGCGCCGGACGACGAATTCGCCGGCCTTGCCGATCCGGCGCTTTTAGCGCGCACCTTTCCCGATCTCGACCTACTCGACCCCGACATGCCGTCGGTTGCCACGCTCGAGACGCGCGCCCGCCACGCTGAAGAAGCGGCGCTTGCCATTCCTGGCGTGGCAAAATCCGGCGGCGCGTCCGCGTCGTCCGGCATTGGCGGCATGGTGCTGGTGACGAGCCATGGCTTCCGCGGCGCTACGCTCGGATCGCGGCATTCGATCTCAATGTCGGCGATCGCCGGCAGCGGCACGGCGATGGAGCAGGATTACGATTATTCCTCGACGCTTCATGCCGCCGATCTCGAGGGTGCCGAACAAATCGGGCGCAGCGCCGGCGAGCGCGCCGTGGCGCGGCTTAATCCGCGCAAGGTCGAAACACGCCGCGTGCCAGTGGTGTTCGATCCGCGAATTTCGGGCTCGCTCATCGGCCACCTCGCCAATGCCGCGAATGGCACGGCGATTGCGCGCAAAACGAGTTTTCTGCGCGATCAGCTTGGCGCGCGCATCTTTCGCCCCGGTATCGAGGTGATCGACGATCCGTTGCGCAAGCGGGGCCTGCGTTCGCGCCCGTTCGACGCCGAAGGCGTCGCCACCCGGGCGCTCAAACTGATCGAAGACGGAGTGCTCAAGAGCTGGCTTCTGGATTCCGCGACCGCGCGCGAGCTTGACTTGCAGACGACCGGACACGCCAATCGCGGCGTCTCATCGGTGCCCTCACCAGGTCCGAGCAATCTCTATCTTGCGCCCGGCCCGCAGACGCCTGACGAATTGATCGCCGACATCAAAGACGGCTTCTATGTCGCCGATCTCATCGGCGTGGGCGTCAATCTCGTCACCGGCGACTATAGCCGCGGCGCCGCGGGCTTCTGGATCGAGAATGGCGCGCGAACCTTTCCGGTCAGCGAGGTCACCATTGCCGGACGTCTTGGCGACGTGTTCGCCAGCCTGCAGCCAGCCAACGACCTCACCTTTCGCTACGGCACCAACGCGCCGACCGTGCGCGTGGAGGGTCTCACCGTTGCCGGCCATTAAGGCCGACGGCACGGCCGAAATCTCAGCGCGCGCCGGCGCGCAGCTCGAGGCTGCGGTCCGCGATGCCGGCAGTTTGGCGCTGTCGCTGTTTCAAAAGCCGATCAAGACATGGACCAAGGGGCCATCGTCGTCGCCGGTTTCCGAAGCCGACATCGCCATCGATGCCTTGCTGCGTGAACGCTTGACCGCCGGCACGGATGCTTTTGCGTGGTTGTCGGAGGAAAGTGCCGACGATGCAGCGCGGCTTCATGCGCGCTACGTCTGGGTGGTCGACCCAATCGATGGGACCCGCGCCTATATCGCCGGCCAGCCGGATTGGGCGATTTCCGTGGCGCTGATCGAACACGACCGGCCGATTATGGCCTGCCTTTACGCGCCCGCAATGGACGAATTCTTCGCGGCGCGCGCCGGCGGTGGCAGCAGCCTCAACGGCAAGGCGATTGCGGCGACGGCTGGCGCGGATCTGCAACACCTTCGCGTCGTCGGGCCGCAGAAATTTCTCGATCGCTTGAGTTCCGTACTGCCGCCGTTCGAACGGCTGCCACGCGGCCATTCGCTGGCACTGCGGCTCGCGCGCGTGGCGCGAGGCGCTTGCGATGCGGCTTTCGCCGGCGGCAATAGCCACGATTGGGACCTTGCGGCCGCCGATCTTTTGGTGCACGAAGCGGGCGGCGCGCTCACGCCCTTGGCGGGCGGAACCATCGCCTATAATCGTCCCGTGCCGCGGCACGGGATGCTTATCGCAGCCGGCCGAGACAGGCACGCGGCGCTCATTGAACTTCTTGGGGACCAACGCCTTGCCTAGTGGTCCGATTCTAACATTCGCATCCCTATGCGGCAGGGTGTTTTGCGAATGTTAGAATCAAAGGACCACTAGCGAGTATAAAGTGCTAGTGGAGCTTTGGATTTGACATTCGCTCTCCGAACTCGCGACTAGGTAGGTAGCGAATGTCAAATCCGCTCCACTTGCAATGATCGCGAACCGCGCCCGCGGTTCACATATGATGCCGGACATGAGGGGATGCATGCGGCTATGGCAGCACATCGGACGACAGCGATGGGCTAACGCGGCGATCGGGGTAACCGCCGCCGAATATCTGCGCTTTGTCGGCGCGACCACGCGCTTTACGCTGGAGCCGCGCGATATTTACGAGCGCGGCGAAGCCGACATGCCGATCATCCTGGCGTTTTGGCATGGGCAGCACCTGCTCGCACCGGTCGCGCGCAAAGTGCAGCACCGCGTCAATATGCTGGTGTCGAAGCATCGCGACGGCCAGATCAACGCGATCGCTGCCGCGCGGCTTGGCGTCGGCGCGATCCGCGGCTCAGGCAATCACGGCGGCGCCTTTGTCTACAAGGCCGGCGTGGCGGCGTTCCAGGCGATGCTGGACTCGCTCGCTGACGGTCAGTCCATTGCGCTCTCGGCCGACGTGCCGAAGGTTGCGCGCGTCGCCGGATTGGGCATCATCAAGCTCGCGCAGGCTTCCGGCCGGCCAATCTATCCGAGTGCGATCGCGACGAGCCGCCGCATCGTGCTCGGCAACTGGGATCGCACCACGATCAATCTGCCATTCGGGCGCGGCGCCGGCGTTGCCGCTGAGCCGCTCACCGTGGCGCGTGATGCGGATGATGACGCGCTAGAACGGGCGCGGCGCCTCCTTGAAGATCGGCTCAATGCAGCGACACGGCGGGCGTATGAAATTGTCGACCGGGCTAACAGCGGAGCGTAGCGTGCCCGAGAGTTTGCCGCTCGCGTTGCGCGTATATCGATGGGGCTGCGCGCTCGGCTCGCCGGTCGCGTCGCAGCTGTTGATGCGGCGGCTCAAGCGCGGCAAGGAACATCCCGAACGTTTGCCGGAACGTCTGGGTCAGCCCAGCACCACTCGCCCGAAAGGTCCGCTCGTTTGGGTGCATGGCGCCAGCGTTGGCGAGATGCTGGCTGCCGTCGGCTTGATCGAACGGCTGCGCGCGCGGCATTTCGCGGTGCTGGTGACATCCGGGACCGTAACCTCAGCCGCGCTCGCCGAGCAACGATTGCCGGACGGCGTGCTGCACCAATTTGTTCCGCTCGACGCGCCGCGATTTGTGCAGCGGTTCCTCGAACACTGGCGCCCGGGACTGGCGCTGTTTGTTGAATCCGATCTATGGCCCAATCTCATTTGCTCCTGCGCAGAACGCAGAATTCCCATGATTGTCATTAACGGCCGGCTGTCCGAGCGCTCGTTCAACCGCTGGCGGCGGGTGCCGGGCGTGATTGCGGCACTACTGCACCGCTTCGATCTGTGTCTGGCGCAGTCGGTGGCTGATGCCGAACGATATGCAAAACTCGGCGCGCCGCGCGTGAGCGCGACGGGAAATCTCAAGCTCGACGTGCCGACCCTGCCGGCGGATGAAGGCGCGCTGGACCGCCTAAAACAGATCGTGGGCAAGCGCCCGGTCGTTGTCGCCGCCTCGACCCATCCCGGCGAAGAGGCGGCCATTATCGCCGCACACTGCCAGTTGCGCGCGAAATTTCCGACGCTGCTGACAATCGTCGTTCCGCGGCATCCAGAGCGCGGCAAAAGCATCGCCGAAATCGCCAAAGCCGCCGGGCTCGTGGTCGCGCTGCGCTCACACCGCGCGCAACCGATGCCCGACATCGGCGTCTATATTGCGGATACGTTGGGCGAACTCGGCCTGATGTATCGCTTGGCAACGGTCGTGTTCATGGGAGGCTCACTCGCAAGTCATGGTGGGCAAAACCCGATCGAGGCAATCCGGCTCGGCGCCGCGATCGTCCACGGCCCGCACGTGTGGAACTTCGCCGAGATTTACGCGGCGTTGGATGCCGCGCATGGCGCAGAACAGGTGACCGATGAAGCGGCGCTGGCCGCTCGCCTTGGCGCCTGGTTTACCAATCCGGCGGCGCCCCGAGCCACCGCGGATGCCGCAGCCGCCACCATCAAACAGCTCAGCGGCGCGCTCGAACGCACTTGGGCCGCACTCGATCCCTATCTGATCCAGCTCCGCCTCGAGGAAACAAATCTATGAACGGGAACGAGCGGAGAAGCACCAATTGATGCGCGAGCCTGCCTTTTGGTGGCGCGCGGGAACGGGCGAAGCTTTGGCTCCGCTGGGTGTAATCTATGGCGTCGTCGCGGGCCTGCGCATGAGCGCGCGCGGACGGCAAGCGGGCCTGCCGGTTATTTGCCTGGGCAATCTGACGGTCGGCGGCGCGGGAAAAACGCCCGCGGCGTTGGCAGTGGCGCAACTTCTCCATGCCGCCCATGAGCGCCCGTTTTTTCTGAGCCGCGGCTATGGCGGACGACTCGCCGGCCCGGTGCGCGTCAATCCGGCCCTGCATCGTGCCGCGGATGTTGGCGATGAACCGATGTTGCTGGCGCGGCGCGCACCAACGGTCGTGGCCCGCGACCGCCTTGCCGGCGCGACATTCGCACGGTCCGCCGGCGCCAGCGTCATCGTCATGGATGACGGTTTTCAAAACCCGTCGCTCACCAAGAATCTGGCGCTCATTCTGCTTGACGGACGCCGCGGCATCGGCAACGGCCGCGTCATTCCCGCGGGTCCGTTGCGCGCGCCGCTGGAATTGCAACTTGAACGCGCCCAGGCGCTGATCGTGGTTGGCGCCCCGGAACGCGCCGGTCCCGTGCTTGATCGTGCCAGCCGGCGCGGACTTCCCATTTTGCACGGCCGGTTGGAGCCCGATCGGGCCGTCGTCAATGCCATCGGCCGACGTAAAGTGCTTGCGTTTGCGGGAATTGCCGACCCGGAAAAGTTTTTTACGACGCTGACCGCCGCCGGCATCGATATAGCAGATCGCGCGGCTTTCCCCGATCATCATCGCTTTAGCGCGGCCGAAGCGCTCGACCTCGTCGCGCGCGCGCGCGCCAAGAATCTGATGCAGCTGACCACCGAAAAAGATCTCGCCCGCATGACCGGCGAGCCGGAACTTAAGGAGCTTACCGCGCATACCAGCGCCTTGCCGGTACGGCTTGTCATCGAAGAGCAGGATCAGTTACGGGACCTGGTGCTCGGCACCCTTGGCGGCCGCAGCGCTACGGCTTCGCGGCAGGCGACCTGATGCCTGTCGGCCGGCAATCTTCATGAGCGCCCGTAACGTGAACCCATCCGCTGCAAGACCGCTTCGGGACTGGCATAGGCTTCTTGCAAATCGACACTCCAATAACGGAGCTCCTCGAGCGGGATCGACACCCCGGTCACGGCGCAGCGGACGAAGCTCCCCGGTCGCACCACGCGGAAATCGCCGTCGAGGTACTTAACCTCGGCTTCGCCCGGCATAGGCGCCGGACGATCTGTACGATTAAGCACCTCCACCTCCGTCCGTTCGATCCGCCTAAGACCGCGCCCGTTCAATGGACCGTTGTGAAGCGGAAACATAATCACTCGGGCGGCACGGTGAAAGGCGAGTGATAGGTGCCGTTCGGGCACTGGTTTGTGATCTTAACCGTCCTGTGCGCCGCCGTCCGGCGTGATAATTTTCCTACTAGGTTCTTGTTTAACAGGTCAGTGCCGCAAAACTATGGCTTACCGAATTTTGGCCCTTGCTGTTGCCACCGCCCTCGCCGCCTCGGCAGCAAGTGCAGCCCCCATCGACATCCCGGACGGGGACCTGACACTGCACGCGATGCTGTATCGTCCGGAAGGATCCGGACCATTCCCCGCCGTCGTCGCCCTACACGATTGCGGCGGCCTGAACCAGCGACCGAATACCGAGGCGCAGCTATATTCGAAGTGGGCGGAAAAGCTGGTGGCCGACGGTTTTGTTGTTTTGTTTCCGGATTCGTTCGGATCGCGCGGCCTTGGCTCGCAGTGCCGTGAACATCACCGCACCGTCCATGCCTGGCGCGAGCGCGTCGCCGACGCCAATGCCGCCCGGCTCTGGCTGCAAAAACAGAGCTACATACGCGCCGACCACATTTCACTGTTGGGTTGGTCGAATGGCGGCGCGAGTGCGTTATGGACTGTCCGGCTGACAACGACGGCACATCATGATGCAGCTGATTTCCGTTCCGCTGTTGCATTCTACCCAAATTGTCGGCGCCTTCTGGAAAGCGCCTGGAGCGCGCGGGTGCCCACCCTGATCCTCACCGGCAGTGCCGACGACTGGACACCCGCCTTGACCTGCCAACAGATGGTCGCAGGCGCCCGCGGTCGAAGCGCACACGTACAAATCGTTGTCTATCCGGGCGCGCATCACGAATTTGATCGCGCCAATTCACCGATCAGGCTGCGTACCGGGCTCGTCAATACCGCCGATCCTTCCGGCAAGGCGCACGGCGGCACAGATCCGGCAGCGCGCACCGACGTGTTTAAGCGCGTTCCGCAATGGCTGGCGCGCTGACGTGCGAATAAAAAACAGCGCCGCGCCGAAATGAATCGGCGCGGCGGCCCAAACGGCCGATTTGGCGGCGGATTACTACCAACGGCAGTGGACGCGGCCGTAATAGCCACGCCAACAGTGACGGTGGTGATACCAATACACCGGCGTCACGGCGCCATTGTCGGTCGAACTCACGCCATTTGGCGGCGCAATCGGCACAGCTTGCGATGTCCCCGAAGCGGCCAACATCAGCAATGCTGCGATAGCAACCGCAAAGGCAGTCTTTGTCATTTCATTTCTCCTTTTTGCTCTCCTTCGGCGCGAACCAGTGCGTGCGCATAACATCCCAAAATGACGGCGGTTCCACGACGGCGCTGATTTACGATCATGAATGGATAATCAGAATCGCTTGCAGACCATGGCTATGAGCCAAAGTGTCGTCATCGGAATTTAGAGAAGAGGTAAAAAATCAGCGCGAAAGTTTAAAATAAATCACCTTGGCCGGAGCCGCCGGCGCGGCTGCCTCGCGTTTTGCTAGACGAAGTAGGCACCCGCTCGACTCCAGAAGGAGTTTCGGCGCGCGCACCGATGCGGCCATCGGCAAATTCGATGTCGAGCGGCATGCCGGCGGTGATTGCCGCAGCCGTGCGCAATGGCCGGCCCTTGGCGTCGCGCACTAGAGCAAATCCACGCGCCAATACGCCGCGATACGAGAATGCCGCCAGCAATTCGCCGCCGCGCTCGGCGCGCAAGGTGCGAAGGGCAATGGAGTGTCGAATGGCGCGTCTGACGCGCTCGCCAAAAGCCGCCAGCCGTTCACGCTCCTGTCCGATGCGCGTGCGATGAATGGTCAAATTGGCCGCGACACCGGCGCGCAACCGCAACGACAGACTGCCGTAACGTTCGCGGCGGCGGTCGATCGCGGTCCGCAACAGGCGGTCGCTCAAACGTCCGGCGACCCGCGAGAACCTGACATGATGGACGTGCGCATTGGTCCGCAGCGCCCGATCCAAGCTTGCGGCGGCATGATCGAGACGCTGCCGCGGCAGCGCCACTACATCCTCGGACTTGGGCAGCGCCCGGCTCGCCGAGCGCAACTCGGCCCAGCGCGCATCCTGATTGCGCCGCCAGCAAGCGAGCGAGCGCCGCGACAATGATTCGATGTCGAGCAAAAGCTCGCTCCGGACCGGCACGGCCATTTCCGCTGCCGCCGTCGGCGTTGGCGCGCGGCGATCGGCGGCAAAATCGATCAGCGTGACGTCAGTTTCATGACCAACCGCTGAGATCAGCGGGATCAAGCTCGCGGCCGCGGCGCGCACCACGATCTCTTCGTTGAACGACCATAAATCCTCAAGCGAACCGCCACCGCGGGCGACAATGATCAGATCCGGCCGCGGCGGCAGGATTGAGTCCCCTCGCTCAGGCAGCGCGTTGAAACCGTGGATCGCGGCGGCAATTTCGACCGCCGAGCCCTCGCCCTGCACCTTCACCGGCCAGAGCAATACGCACCGCGGGAAACGATCGGCGAGCCGATGCAGAATGTCGCGGATCACCGCCCCGCTCGGTGACGTGATGACGCCGACAATGGCCGGCAGAAACGGTAGAAGCTGTTTCCGCGCTTCGTCGAACAAGCCTTCGGCGGCGAGTTTTCGCTTGCGCTCTTCGACCAGCGCCATCAGCGCGCCGATGCCGGCGGGCTCCAGTGTTTCAACGATGATCTGATACTGGGAACGGCCCGGATAGGTCGTAAGCCGGCCGGTCACGACGACTTCAAGTCCGGCTTCTAGCCTGAGCTGAATGCGAAGCGCCCTGCTGCGCCAGATCACGCCAGCGATGCAGGCGCGATCATCCTTGAGATCGAAATAGACGTGTCCATTGCCGTGATAGCTGACTTTGCCAAGTTCGCCGCGCACGCGCACATAGCCGTGAGCGTCCTCGATGGTGCGCTTGAGCGCCGCCGAGAGCTCGGAAACCGTTAGTTCCGGCAGGTTGAGGCGGGGTTCGTTCATCGGAACTGGCGACCCTGCATGGTTGACGAACGGGTGAACTCCATGGCGATTAGTGCGATTGCTTGCGTGCCCGGGTCAAGCCCCGCGGGGGTCTGCAAGGCCTTCTGATCGATGAACATTCTCATATTGGGTTCGGGCGGCCGAGAGCACGCTCTGGCATGGAAAATAGCGGATAGCCCGCTGACGGAACGGCTTTACTGCGCCCCGGGCAATGCCGGGATTGCGAAGGAGGCCGAATGTGTGGCGCTTGACTTGACCGATCACGCGGCGGTGGTTGGCTTCTGCCGCGACCGCCGAATCGACCTGGTTGTGGTCGGACCCGAAGCGCCACTGTGCGCCGGCATCGTCGACAACCTCGAAGCCGCGGGCATCAAGGCATTCGGCCCGAGCCGCGTCGCCGCGCAGCTCGAAGGCTCCAAGGGCTTCACCAAAGATCTTTGCCGCGCCAACGGGATTCCGACCGCGGCCTATGAGCGTTTCAAAGACGCAACCGCCGCCAAGGCCTATATCCGTTCGCGTGGTGCACCGATCGTGGTGAAGGCCGACGGCCTTGCCGCGGGCAAGGGCGTGATCGTGGCACAGAGTGAGGCCGAGGCCGAGGCGGCGATCGACATGATGTTCGGCGGCGGTCTCGGCGAAGCTGGCGGTGAAATTGTCGTCGAAGAATTTCTCGACGGCGAAGAGGCCTCGTTTTTCGCGCTGTGCGACGGCGAGACCGCGATCCCGCTGGCGAGCGCGCAGGATCACAAGCGCGCCTTCGACGGCGATAAGGGTCCCAATACCGGCGGCATGGGGGCCTATTCGCCCGCGGCCAATATCGATGCGGCGATGAGCGGCCGGATCATGAACGAAATTATCATGCCGACTATGCGGGCGATGCAGGCCACGGGCGCCCCTTATAAGGGCGTGCTCTATGCCGGGCTCATGATCACGGCGGAAGGCCCGAAGCTGATCGAATACAATGTCCGCTTCGGCGATCCGGAAACCCAAGCGCTGATGCCCCGGCTGATGTCCGATCTGTTGCCGGCTTTGTTGGCAAGCCGAGACGGCATGCTAAAAACGTTCGACCTGCGCTGGTACGCCGCGCCTGCGCTCGCCGTCGTCATGGCCGCCAAGGGCTATCCAGGACATTACGCGCGCGGCACCGTCATCGAGGGCCTCGACGAGGCCGCGACAGTCGAAGGCGTGCAAATTTTCCACGCCGGTACCAAAGCCGAGGGCGGTCGCATTCTCGCCAATGGCGGCCGCGTCCTTAACATCTCAGCTACTGGCAAGACCGTGCGCGAGGCGCAAGCGCGCGCCTATGAAGCGATCGGGCGCATCCGCTGGCCGGAAGGTTTTTACCGGCACGATATCGGCTGGCGCGCGTTGGAACGGGAAAGTCGCGCCTGATGCCCGATCTCGCCGATCTCTATCCCGGATATGAAGCGCGATGGATCGAAACTTCCGGCGGACGCATCTTTGCCCGCCTCAGTGAGACGAGCGGTCCACCGCTCCTGCTTTTGCATGGTCATCCTCAGAGCAATGTCATGTGGCATCGCGTGGCGCCCGCGTTGGCGCAACGGTTTACGCTCGTGATCGCCGATTTGCCGGGCTACGGCTGGTCGGCGGCGCCGATGGCACAAGCCGATCATGCGCCTTACACCAAGCGCGCCATGGCGCAGGCAATGGTGGAAGCGATGGAGAAACTTGGTTTCGTCCACTTCCGCTTGGCCGGACACGATCGCGGCGGCCGCGTCGGCTATCGTCTTGCGCTCGACCATCCCGGCCGGCTCGAGCAGCTTGCGGTCCTCGACATCGTCACGACCTGGGACATGTGGCATCGCATGGACGCTCGGCTTGCTTCGCGTGCCTGGCATTGGACGTTCCTGGCGCTGGCGGAGCCGTTCCCTGAAAGTTTGATCGCGCACGATCCGAAATTCTTTTTCGATTATCGTGCCGCGGCGGGCGCGAAGGGACAGAACGTGGATATTTTCGATGCACGCGCTCTAGCGCATTATCACGCGGCATACCAAGATCCGACCCGCATCCACGCGATGTGCGAAGATTATCGCGCCGGCCGCACCAGCGATCTCGAACACGATGAAGCCGATCGTGCCGCCGGGAAAAAGATCGGCTGTCCTGTTTTCGCCTCGTGGGGCACGCAGGGGCTGCCGGCTAATGCCGGCCTGGACACACTGGCGTGCTGGCGAGATTGGGCGTCGGACCTGCGTGGATCGCCGGTCGAGAGCGGTCATTATGTGCCGGAGGAAAATCCAGCCGCGACCGCGCAAGCTTTATTGAACTTCTTCGACGCCGGGACATGACGACGAGCGAACGTCAGGGCGCTTTTTCCGGCACGCGCGAAGTCGCCGAACGGCTGCGCTTCGACGTCGGACGGCTGGAAAGCTACTTGGCCGCGCACGTGCCGGGCTTCGCCGGTCCGGCCGTCGTCAGCCAGTTCAAAGGCGGGCAATCAAATCCGACCTATTTGATTGAGACTCCGCTGCGCCGTTACGTGCTGCGCCGCAAGCCGCCAGGCAAGCTTTTGCCGTCAGCGCATGCCGTCGACCGCGAACACCGCGTCATCAGCGCGCTGCATGCACAGGGGTTTCCGGTTCCCGAACCGCTTCTTTATTGCGCCGATGAAAGCATTGTCGGCACGGCCTTCTTTGTGATGGCTTGCGTCGAGGGCCGGGTATTTTGGGAGCCGCACATGCCGGAATCGCATCCGGCAGAACGCACAGAAGTATACGACGGCATGAATGCGACGCTGGCGCGTCTGCATGGTTTCGACCCGTCCGCGATCGGGCTTGGCGACTATGGTCGTGGCGACAACTATGTGGCGCGGCAGGTTGCGCGCTGGTCGAAACAATACCGGGCCTCCGAAACCGAGCATATCGACGACATGGAGCGTCTAATCGCCTGGCTTCCTGCGCATCTGCCGCCGGAGCAGAAGCCGCGCCTGGTGCACGGCGATTACCGTCTCGACAATATAATCGTAGCTGCTGACGCGCCGACGATCATCGCAGTGCTCGATTGGGAATTGTCGACGCTCGGCGATCCGCTTGCCGACTTCTCCTACCATTTGATGCAGTGGCACATGCCGCATTCTGATGCCGGCACTGGCTCGCTCACGGGATTCGACCTTGGCGCGCTCGGTATTCCGTGGGTTGATGCATACATCGATCTCTACGTGGCGCGGACCGGTTTTGATCCGCGACCGCATTTGCCGGTCTATTTTGCCTATAATTTTTTTCGCCTGGCCGCGATCATGCAAGGGATCGCCGGCCGAGTGCGCGACGGCACCGCGACCAGCGCGCTCGCCGCCAGCAAGGCGCAGCTGGTGCGGCCGCTTGCCGCCAAGGCTTTCGCATTCGCCCGCCAGGCCGGCGCATGAAAAGTTTCGCCTTGGCACTTGGCGGTGGCGGCGCGCGGGGGCTAGCCCACATCGCCGTCATCGAGGCGCTCGATGAGATGGGAGTGAGGCCGGCGGCGATCGCCGGCACCTCGATCGGCGCGATGATCGGCGCCGCTTATGCCGCCGGCATGCGCGGCAAGGACATCCGTCATCATGTCATTGGCTTCGCCCATGACTGGAGCCAAACACGGCGTCGCCTGATGACGGCACGCGCCGGCAATCTCGCCGATCTCTTGTATGGACGGCTCAGCCAAGCCACGCAGGTCGATCCCGAAAAGTTTTGCGAACAGTTTATGCCGACTCAGGTACCCGATGACTTTGCCGCATTGGCCATTCCGTTCATCGCCATAGCGACCGACTTGCATCGCCGCAGCGAATTGGCCCTCGCATCCGGTCCGCTGCGTCCGGCTTTGGCCGCCTCGATCGCGATACCCGGCTTGTTTCGTCCGATGATCATCGACGGCCGCGTCCTGATTGACGGCGGCGCTACAAATCCCCTGCCCTTCGACAAACTCTTCGGCCGCGCCGATCGCGTCGTCGGCGTTGATGTCTACGGAATCCCCGAGGGTGATCGGGTCGACATGCCGAACGTCTGGGAAGCGCTTTACACGACCGTCATGGTCATGGGCAGCGCCATTGTCGCGGCAAAACTCGACCACGCCGCCCCCGATCTTGTGATCCGGCCAAATGTAAGCATTTTTCGCACACTGGGATTTCTGCAAGCGAGCGCCATTATCCGCTCGGCCGAAGCAGCGAAGGCCGAAATAAAAGAAAAGCTCGCCGCATTGCTTACCGACGCTGCTTGAAGAAGTCCTTGAGCAAACCCGCCGCTGCGGCTTCCGCCAATCCGCCATAGATTTCCGGGCGGTGGTGGCAGGTCGCCGAACCAAAAAATTTTACGCCATTCTCGACTGCCCCACCCTTCGGATCGGCGGCGCCGTAATAGAGACGACGGATGCGGGCGAATGACAGCGCGCCTGCGCACATCGCGCACGGCTCCAGTGTCACGTAAATATCGCAGCCGTCGAGACGTTCGGAGCCGAGGATGTGTGCGGCATGGCGGATGGCGAGCATTTCGGCATGCGCCGTCGGATCACGCTCGGTCAACGTGCGATTGCCGGCGCGCGCGATGACCTTGTCGCCGCGCACCAGGACGCAGCCAACCGGGACTTCGCCGCGGTGACCGGCCGTCCGCGCTTCCTGCAAGGCCATCTCCATAAAGGAGGTCATCACATGCTCACGTCATCGCGCAACACTCTTGTGCCGCGCCTACACGTCTTTATACACGTCAGCCACACGAGCAAAAACGTGAATGCAAAGACCTGGATGGATCGTGGAGCAGGAAAATCAGCGCAAATCGGGCCAGCGCATCGCCAAGGTGATCGCGCGCGCCGGGCTTGCCTCCCGCCGCGAGGCTGAGGCGTGGATCGCCGCCGGCCGTGTCGCGGTCAATGGCGCGGTCATCGCCTCGGCGGCGCTCGATGTGACCGGCTCAGATCGCATTACCATCGACGGCGAACCGCTGCCGGTGCGTCAGCGCACGCGCCTGTTCCTTTATCACAAATCGCGCGGATTGCTGACGACGCACGCTGATCCACGAGGCCGGCCGACGATTTTTCAAAACTTGCCGCGTGATCTGCCGCGCCTGATCAGCGTCGGCCGGCTCGATTTCAATACTGAGGGCCTGCTGCTTTTGACCAATGACGGTACGCTGGCGCGGCTTCTGGAATTGCCGTCGACCGGATGGCTGCGGCGCTACCGCGTGCGCGCGCATGGCACGATCACACAAGACAAGCTCGACGGCTTGCGCCGCGGCGTGACCATCAGCGGCATTCATTATGGCCCGATCGAAGCCACGCTTGATCGCGTGCAAGCCAGCAATGTGTGGCTCACGCTCGGTATCCGCGAGGGCAAGAACCGGGAAGTGCGCAACGTGCTCGGCCATCTCGGGCTTGCCGTCACTCGGCTCATCCGCATCTCCTTCGGCCCGTTTCAGCTCGGCGAGCTGCGTGAAGGAGAAATCGAAGAGGTCCGCACCCGCGTGTTGCGCGACCAACTCGGCGACAAACTGATCAGGCTTTCCGGCGTCGACTTCTCGGCGCCGCGCGCAACGCCGCCGCGGACGCGGAGCGAGGATGAAGCGCGACCCATCGCTCAACAAACGCTGCAAGGAAAGTCGAAAAATCGCGGCTCATCCGATCATGCCTGGCGCGCCCACGAGCAAGGCGCGCCAACGAAAAAACTGCGCCGCAAGTTCCACGGTAGTCGCCGGAACGTGAACGCAGATCAGCCGCCGCAGGGAAAAGCGCAAGCAGGCTTAGTGACCGATCGCAGAGGAAGAGCGGTCGCCGTCGAGCACTATCCAAAGAAAACGCCAATCGACCCACCGCAGCAAAGGGATCCCGGCAGTAACCGCAAAAAAGATCGTCGCCGGCAGCGGAGCCGCAACAATCAGAGCTTTAATCGGCGGCCGCGTCGGCCGGGTCACGAAAGCTAAAACGAAATGCCTTTTGACTATTTCGTTCTGGTTTATTGTTTGAGCATGATCTTTTCCGAAAACCGGTGTCCACTTTTCGGGATCATGCTGTGATGCGCGTGGTGGGCGGACGGTTGCGAGGCCGCGCATTGGCCGGCCCAAAATCGGCGGCGATCCGTCCCACCGCCGATCGGCTGCGCGAGTCGCTGTTCAACATTCTGGTGCACGCCTACGATGACCCGTTCACCGGCGCCCGCATCCTTGACCTGTTCGCCGGCACCGGCGCACTCGGCATCGAGGCGCTGTCGCGGGGCGCAGCTTTCGCATTGTTTGTCGATGACGACGCCGAGGCGCGTGCACTCATTCGCGAAAATATTGCGGCGCTCGGGCTCGGCGGCGTGACGCGCATCTTTCGCCGCGATGCGACTAAGCTTGGCGGCGTGCATCCGGTCGAGCCGTTCTCGGTGGTTTTCCTCGATCCACCCTATGGACGTGGACTTGCCGCCACGGCGCTTATATCCGCGCGCGACGGCGGCTGGCTAGCGCCAAGCGCTTTGATCGTGGTCGAAGAGGCGGTCAAGTCCGCTTTCGTCGCGCCAGACGGTTTTTCTGAGCTCGAGCGGCGCGCCTATGACGATACCGAATTCGTCTTGTGCCGCGTCATTGAATACTGATGCCCGTAGCACGGATGACCTTGCTGCAAGCGTAAACCTTCCGGCGCATGCATTGCTATCGGCGGCCGAACAGCCGCTCGATGTCGGCAAGTTTCAATTCGACATAAGTCGGCCGGCCATGATTGCATTGGCCGGAATTGGGTGTCATTTCCATTTCGCGAAGCAGCGCATTCATCTCCTCGGGCTTCAGCCGCCGGCCGGCGCGCACGGAACCATGGCAAGCCATCGAGGATGCCATCTGCATCAAGCGGCGTTCGAGCGGCAGAGTCTCGTCCCATTCGCCGATATGCTCGGCGAGATCACGTAGAAGCCCCGCTCCATCGATTTCGCCAAGAAGCGCCGGCGTTTCGCGCAAAGCAACGGCGCCGGGACCAAAACCTTCGATCACCAAGCCGTAGCGGGCGAGTTCATCGGCGCGGCCGACGAGTCGCTCGACATCGGCCTCGTCGAGTTCGACGATGTCCGGAATAAGCAGAATTTGCCGGGATACGCCGCTCTTGGCGATCGCCGCTTTCAGCCGTTCGTAGACGATGCGTTCATGCGCGGCATGCTGGTCGACCACCACCAGGCCATCGCGCGTTTGCGCCACGATATAAGTGTCATGAATTTGCGCCCGCGCGGCGCCGAGCGGATGATCGAGTGCCTCGGCTCCGGCTTTCCCTTCTGCGCGATCGGCGGCACGGTTGTCGAAGTCGCCGCGCAGCTCCGCGGCCGGAACGCCAACGTCGAATCCCGGTTGCGCGGGCTCGGCGAAACTGTGTTCGAGCGGAGCGAAGGCGCCACCGACCTCGCGCATATGAACAGCGGAACGCCGCAAGACCTGGGCGGCGCGACCAGGCCGCGGTGAATTGCGAAACGCTGCAAGCGTTGCCGCCCCTCCCGTCGTCGCTGCGCGCGTTGCTTCGCGCGACAATGCGGCCTTAAGCGCGTGGACGATCAGAGCGCGGACCAACCCAGCATTGCGAAAGCGCACTTCGGCCTTGGCCGGGTGTACGTTGACGTCGACCTCACGCGCCGGCAGCGAAACAAATAGCGCCACCAGCGGATGCCGGTCGCGCGGCAGATAATCGGCATAGGCCGCGCGCACGGCGCCGATCAACAGCTTGTCACGGACCGGCCGGCCGTTCACGAACAGATATTGGCCGAGCGAATTGGCGCGCGTGAGCGTCGGTAACGCGGCAAAACCCTCAATCTTTATGTCCTCGCGTTCCGCCGCCAGTTCGATCGCGTTGACCCGAAAATCAGCGCCAAGGACATCACCGAGACGCGCCAAGCGGCCGGCGGTGCCCGGCAATGTCGCGGCCAAATGCAGCGGCGACCGCTCCTCGCCGGCGAGCGTGAAGGCGACATCGGGCCGGCTCATCGCCAGCCGGCGCACGATCTCGCGCACCGCCTCAGCCTCGGTCCGATCGGTTTTCAAGAATTTCAGCCGGGCCGGTGTCGCATAAAACAAGTCGCGCACCTCGACGCGCGTGCCCTGCCCAAGCGCCGCGGGCTTGACAGCGGATTTGACGCCGGCATCGACTTCGATAGCCCAGGCATGCGGCTCGTGGGCATGGCGCGTCGCGATTGCAAGCCGCGCCGCCGCTCCGATCGAGGGCAAGGCTTCGCCGCGGAAGCCGAGCGTGCGGATGGCGACGAGATCATCGTCGGCGAGCTTCGACGTAGCATGCCGCTCCACCGCGAGCGCCAAATCGGCGCGCGTCATGCCCTCGCCGTCGTCAGCGACGCGGATCAGTCGGCGACCGCCGCCGTCGGTGAGAATATCGATGCGCCGTGCCCCGGCATCGAGGGCGTTTTCCACAAGTTCCTTGACCACGCTCGCCGGCCGCTCGACAACCTCGCCCGCGGCGATGCGGTTGACGACGGCTTCGCTGAGTTGTCGGACAGGCATGATTCCAGCGGCTTCACTCGCGATTCGAGGCCACGGTAGCCCGGATTGCCTGTTCCGCCTATGCTGCGGCGGCGGCGTAACGCGGAGTGCATTTTGGAGCAAATGTGGAGTGAGGAATGGAGCGATATTTGCCCGGGGCTATCCTCGCTTTATGCGGCATCCTGGTGTACGCCATCGGCTGTGTTCTGTTCTTGGCCCAGCGTCGGCAGCGCAGCCGCGAGAGCGCAAACAAATCGATGTTCGTCTATGCCATCGTCATGATGGTGCTGGGGTTTGCTGCTCTCGGCGCGGGCCTTTTTGCGCTTGAAGCAACGCAGTACCACGCCTTGCACGGATGACGCTCCGGCCGTTGGGATCACTCGAACGATGGTTTCGCCCGCCGGAGCCGCTTGATGCCGGCGCGGCGTTTCTTGCCTTCGATTCGGCGCTCCTTCGCCGCGGCCGGAGGCTTGGTCAGCCGTCGCACGAGGGGCGGACGCGCGGCGCGGCGGATAAGGTCGACGAGCCGCGCCAGCGCATCGTCCCGATTGCGCGCCTGCGCGCGATGCCGCTGCGCAGTGATGACAATGACACCCTCGCGGGTCAACCGTGAGCCGGCCAAGCGCTCCAACCGGGCGCGCACGTCTGCCGGCAGCGACGGCGAGTGCCGCACGTCAAATCGAAGTTGCACCGCGCTCGCGACCTTATTGACGTTCTGCCCGCCGGGCCCGGAGGCGCGGACGAACGATTCGGCAATCTCACGTTCGTCGAGGGTAATCTTCCCGGTAATCGGAATCATGGTGGATTCCTAACCCGGATTGAGCGCGAGCGGAATTGGCGGGACAATAATAGACGCCCGGCGACGGCCGGATCTAAAAGATAACAAGCAAATAGGAGGATCGCGATGAGTATTCCACGCCGGAGACTGATGGCCGCGCTTGGATCGGCGTCCACACTCCCCTTCTTGCTGCCCTTTTTGGCGCGGCGCGCTTTGGCCGCCTATCCGGATCGGTCGATTCATTTGATCGTACCGTTTGCCGCCGGCGGCAATGCCGACATTGTTGGGCGCATAACCGGCGATCTGATCAGCAAGGCGCTAAGCCAGCCGGTCGTGGTCGAGAATCGCGGCGGTGGCGGCGGCAGCATCGGCGCCGAGTTCGTCGCCCATGCGAACCCGGACGGCTATACGCTCCTGGTCGGATCAAACGGACCGCTGACGGTCGATCCGTTCGTCCACGCCAATCTCGGCTACGATCCGCTAAAGGACTTCACCGCCGTGGCATTGACGAGCTACGTGCCGCACGCGCTCATCTTGAGCAACAAGATTGAAGCAAAGACCATGGGCGAGCTCATCACCCGGTCGAAGACCGCCGCGGTCACGGTCGCAACGAGCGGCGTCGGCAGCGCCACCCACATGACACTGGAGCGGCTGAAAGCGGCGACCGGCGCTAATCTAACGCACGTTCCTTATCGCGGCGGCGGCGCGCTGATGCCTGATCTGATCAGCGGAAATATCGACGGCGCGATGACCGAATTCTCCACCGCGTTGCCGATGCACCAAGCCGGCCAAGCGCATATCATTGCCATCGCCGCGCTTCACCGCTCCAAGCTCGCGCCGGACATTCCCACCTTTGACGAAAGCGGCGTGAAAGGCTTCACCGCGCAAAGCTATATCGGCGTCGTGGCGCCGGCAAAGACACCACCGGACGCCATCGACAAATTGCAACAGGCGATCGCACAAGGTTTGAGCACGGGAAGCCCCGCCGCCGAGCGTCTGATCGGCCTCGGATCCGAAGTTGCTTCGCCCGAACAGATGACCGCGAAGGGATTCGCCGAATTCATTCGCACCGATTACGAAAATATGAGTAAAGCCGCCCAGCTCGCTGGGATTACGCCGCAATAGCTGCGGCGCACGCTTCCAGCCAAAGACTGACACCCGCGCCAGGGGTGGTTTCGGTCACGGCAGTGCCCTTGGGCGCCAGGATCGCAATTGCGTAACGCCATTGCAGCGATGAAAAAGCGAAATCGAACGGTGACCGTGAATGATAGGATGCAACGCGGCTATAGATATGTTCTCACGCAGCCGACCGGCCGCAATTTCGATCCAGAATTTCGTCCTGAACTTTCACCCAAACAGATGCTTGAACTCGGCATATTCTGCGGCAAGTATATGACCGATTGTCGTAAGGAATTTCCTATTTCGTGGTTCAAGCGCGCTAAACTCTCTCGCTCGGGTCGCAACTGCAAACTCAATTTTTTCGGCGTGGATGCCAGTCAACCGTTATCGGTGTGGCGTGAGAAAGGCTGGATTCACCCCGATGACCCGCGCGGATGGTTTCAATGGTACTGCCGCTATTACATGGGACGACGAATGGCCGATGAAGACGTGCGCCAAATCAAGCGTTGGAAAGCTATGCGACGGCACATCGCGCAGATCAAACGTAATTGTCCGAAGGGCGATCTAAGGTGCCGACGGCGCCAGCGGCAGGCTGTTATGCACTGGGCCTACGATAGTCGCAAAATCTGAACTGTGGCGTCACTCACCGCACTTTATCGCTGCAGAACGCCGATGGCGCGGTTGGCGAAATTCAGACGCTCCGCCATCACGCCAATAACATAACCGAGCAGCGCCTGGCTCAACGCGGGCATATCACGCTTCATCTGTTCGTATGATTCGGCAGTCAGCTCGTAGAGCACGCTTGCGGTTTCGGCTTGAATGGTCGCGCTGCGCATGCGGTGCGCGATCAAGCCCATCTCTCCGATAGTTGTATGCCGGCCGAGGCTGCGCACGCGCATCCTGCGTGTTTCGCCGATATCGACAATAATTCCGATCCGCCCCTCGAGAATAAAATGCATCGCGTCGGCTTTGTCGCCTTCGCGAGCAACGATTTGTCCCGCCTCCACTTCGCGGCGCCGGCAGTAGCCCGCCAAGGCCTCGGCATATTGCGGGTCACCCAAAGCTTCGGCCAGCCAGGTGCGGAACGATCCGATATCGTCACCTTGTGGCTGATGCGCTTCGATCACCGCCTGTTCGCACCATTCTAGCGCTTGGTCCAGGTCGGAGGCGACGATCATGTCATCGGACACAAACCTGACGGCGCGAAACGCCTTCTCCAATTCAGGTGTGAGATTGACCAGCACGATTCTGGCTCTGGCGACGGCGGCCGCCTCCTTGATTTGCAAGAAACTGTGCGTCGCAGACGAATCGATGCCGGTTACCAGGCGAAAATCGAAAATCAGGAAGCGGCACTTGAGCTGGCGTTCGAGCAGCGTCTTTACGTGCTGGTAAAGCCTGTTCGCCGACCCAAAGAACAAATAGCTCTGCAGCGCCATGCCTTGAATCTCCGGCCCGTTCGCGGCCAGGAGCGAGAGTTCACGCGGACTGCGATCGAGGGAAGAATGGAATTCCGAACCATCGAAACTGAACTTGATGACGTTCACGCGGCTCGCGCTCAGCGCAAACGTGGCGCAGCCAATCATCACGCCGATCAGAACGCCCGCGACGAAGCCCCAGTTGATGATGAGAACCGCGATGCCGACCAGCGACAGATATTCGACAAGCAGCAATCGCTGCGACGATTCCACCAGCCATTGATAGACGAGGCCCGCACCCAGAAAGAACAACACACCGCCGAGGACATATTTTGGCACATAACCGAGAAAGCCGGGGCCGACGACAAGCAGCGCCACAAATATCGCCGCGACCGTCAGTCCGGATAGACGGCCGGTAGCGCCTGCCAGGCGAGCCAGTGTGCTGCGACTTAATGAGGTGCAGCTCGCATATCCTCCAAACGCCGCCGTTAGAAGATTGGCGAGTCCGAGTGATTTGAGGTCGCGTTCGATATCAGCTTCGGTGCGGGTCGCGATCTCGATTCCGGTCGTGTTGAGCAAAAGTGTAATGACCGTGACAAACATAATGGCGACGATGTCGCCGGCGATCGACGGCAGCGAGGCCCAAGGGAAGTTGGCCAGGGTCGCTGGCTTCCAGGGTACCGCGAGGGCAGCTTCCGACTGCGCCGGAAACATCCAACCCGAGGCTTGCGCGGCGCTCACGGACGAACCAGCCGCGACGACGACCAAGTGGGCCACCGCGACGGTCCCCAAGAGTATGCCGGGCAGAATGAAAGGACTTTTCGAGCGGCGAAGCAAAACATGCAGCATCAAGGCCACGGCGAGAGCGGCCGCAAATTTTGCCATGACCGAAACATTGAGAAACGCTTCAATATTTGAGAGTGTGGGTTTCTGATCGGTGACTACCTGAATTGCGCCGGTAATGATCAACCATCCGGTCGCGCCCAAAAATCCGCCGATGACTGGATAAGGCACAAAGCGAATCGCGCGCCCTGCGCGCGTGAAGCCGAGTGCACAAAGCAACAAGCCGGTCAGCACTGTTGCCAACGACATGGCGGTCACGACTGGCGCAAGGAGATCTTGGTTGCCTTGTGCGATGAGCCGCCGGACGACGGTCGTGACCATTGCCGCAAATATGACCACCGCCGAACTGTCCGGTCCGGCGATGGCGAAAGGCAGCGAGCTGAACAAGGCGACAATTGATCCGACGACCGCAGCCGACAGGAAGGTTACCGCAACGCCATAGGAAAGCTGATGCTCGAGCGGGCCGGTAAAAATCAGCGCCGCGTAAGACAGACAGTACGCGATTGACAGGGTGCTGCAGACCGCACCTGCAAATACGTCTATCAGCCGCTCGCGCAGTTGCTGAGATTTCAGACTATGTTCAAGCTTGCGTCGCCCCATGGCACGTCCCGCCACGCTGCACCAAACTTAAGCGCGCGTGATGCCGATTAATTCGGCTTGCTCGAAGCGAAGCCCTGCGGCTTGCCTACCACCGTGACCAATAGGCCCTTGTCCAGCAGGCGCTTAGCCACCCGGCGCGCGTCGTCAAGCGTCACGGCTTCGATCATGGTAGAGCGGCGGGTGAAATAATCGGTGTCCAGCCCGTCGAGCTGCAGTTGCACGAGCAATGCAGCGATCTTGGTCGAGCTGTCGAGATTAAGGGCAAATGCGCTGTTAAGGTTCTTCTTCGCCTCTGTCAGTTCGCCCGCGGTCGGACCGCCGTCGGCAAATCTCCGGATTTCCTTTTCGATGAGATCGATCGTGTCGCCGGCGCGGTCCGCGCGCGTTGCGGTCCCGCCGAGCAGCACCGCCGCATGATCGAGCCACACGAGGTTGTCGGAGACCGAATAAGCGAGCCCGCGCTTTTCGCGGACTTCCTGATAGAGTCGCGAGTCCGACGACCCGCCGCCGAGAATGTGATTGACCAGATAAGCCGCCATGAAATCGGGGTCCTGCCGCGAAATTCCAGGCCCGCCGAAATCGACGACGGTCTGCGGCACATCGAGGCTCACCTCGAGGCGTCGCCCAAGACCGCGTGGTGCGACATTGGTAATCGAGACAAGGTCAGGCTTTTCCGGCAGCGCGCCGAAAGTCCGGTCGAGCAGCGGCTTGAGCGTCTCGGCATCGATGTCGCCGACCACTGCGATCTTAAGGTTTTGCCGTGCGAGGACCCGGTGCGCGTAGGATTTCAGGTCGGCGATCGAAATGCTCGACAGCGTTTCCGGCGTGCCGTTTAACGGGCGGCCATAAGGGTGGCCTTCGAAAGCCGTCTCCCACCAGCGCCGGCTGGCGATATCGGCTGGGCTTGTGGTCTCGCGGCGAAGCAGAGAGAGGATTTGCGCCCGACTGATCTCGACATCTTTGGCATCGAATCGCGGCGCCGTAACCGCGAGCCGCAACAGATCGAACGCATCGTCGCGATTTTCGGCCAACGTGCGCATCGTGCCGCGAATGGTGTCACGCTGCGCTGAGAAGCTCATTTCAATCGCTTTGCGCTCGAGCCGGTCCGAAAATGCGTGGGAATCCAGGTCGCCGGCGCCGGAATCAAGCAGCGACGCAGCAAGCGTCGCGGTGCCCGATTTCCCGGGCGGATCCTGAACGGCGCCGCCCGCGAAGGCGAAATCCACCGCGATCAGGGGCACCGCCGGCTCATGCACCAGCCATGCTTCGATCCCGCCGGCACTGACCACGTGTTCGATCGTGGTCGCCTTGGCCGGCACCGCAAATAGCGTCCCCGCTGACGCGATCGCCGCGACGAGCAGCAAGCAATGCCTCAGTCCCGCGCGTGGCAAAATGGATGTAGCGCCGCGGTGGCGGAGCCGAGCGAGCCAATCGGCGTTCACGATCGCTTCTCCTCGGATTGCAGGCTTTTGACCAAATAGCCGGTGACGGAATGGCGGCGGTCGAGCCAGGTCCGGGCGGCGTTTTGCACGGCCTCGGCGGTGACGGCGCGAATACGATCCGGCCAGGTGCGCACACCCTCGACGGTCTGCCCGGTCGCCAGCGCCGAGCCGTACCAGCGGGCTAAAGCCGCTTGATTGTCCTCGGCATAAACCGCGTCGGCGATCAGACGGGTTTTGGCGCGGTCAAGTTCATCAGCTGTAACGCCGTGGGCGCCGAGTTCGGCGAGAATGGCATCAATCGCAGCTTCGAGCTGATGCAGCGGCACTCCCGGCTTGGGCGAGCCAAAGACTGTGAATTTCGCATAGTCGAGTGCGGTGCCGGAATAAGTAGCGCCGGCATTGAGCGCCAATCCCTGGTCGATGACCAAGCTGCGGTACAAACGGCAATTTTCACCGCTGCCCAAAACATGAGCGAGGACTTCGAGCGCCTCGCTTTCGCCAGCCTTCGCCGAGGTTTCCGAGGGCACGAGATAATCGCGGCTGACGCTCGGCTGCTCGACGCGCATGTCCGCGAGCGTCACCGTGCGCGGTGCCTCCTGCACCGGCTCCATCGGCCGGTGCCGCGGATTGGCCTCGGCGCGATCGGCAATTTTACCGTAGGTCGCTTCGGCGTCGGCTTTCACTTCGTCGGCCATGACGTCGCCGGCGACGACGACGACGGCGTTGTTCGGACTGTAGAAGCGGCGATAGAACGCCAACGCATCGTCGCGATCGAGCTGTTCTATTTCCTGACGCCAACCGATCACCGGCCGGCCATAGGGATGGTTGAGATAGAGCGCCGCATCTATCTGCTCGCCCAACCGAGCGGCCGGATTATTAGCGACCCGCATGTTTTGTTCTTCAAGCACAACGTTGAGCTCGGGCCGCACCACATCATCGGTGAGCACCAAGCCGGTAATGCGATCGGCTTCTAGCGCCATCATTTCCCTAAGGTGGTCGCGCGTCACCCGCTGGAAGAAGCCGGTATAGTCGCTCGCGGTGAATGCGTTTTCCTGACCGCCGATTTCGGCGACTTCGCGCGAGAACGTGTCCCCGGGATTCTTCTCGGTGCCCTTGAACATCAGATGTTCGAGGAAATGCGCGAGGCCGGATTTGCCAGGAGTTTCGTCGGCCGCGCCTATTTTGTACCAGATCATATGGGTAACGACGGGCGCGCGATGATCCGGTACGACCACGACTTCGAGCCCGTTGGCCAGCGTAAAATGGCTGACGTTCGCGCCGGCATAGGCCGCGCCCGAGGTTGCGCCCGCAAGCGCGGCAGTGAGTAACAGGATTTTAGCCAACCTCATCCCTGCGCGCATCGACCGGTTGCGCCGCCTCGCGTCCCTCCATCAGGAGAGCGGAAGCGGTTATTTCGGCGCCTCCATGATCTCGTTCCGGTTCGACGCTTTGAGGGGCTTGCGATCCGGACCAATTCCATATGGCTGATCAGGGGATGGTGTTTGATAGCCGGGCGGCGGATCGGTCAGGTTCGCGCGCGCTGGCTCGCCGGTGAAGGTTCCGTACTCTTCTTTTTTGAACCAGCCGAAGTTCAAAATGCCCGTTTGCCCTTTCGGCTCGATTCCTGGGGAGCTGGGCGATGCGCTGGAACGGTTCCCGTTCGGCATGAGCTCGTCCGGGCGGAGCGGGCGGCCTTCTTCCATGATGGGGTCGGCCGCAGGGGCGGGTCTGTTGTCTTTTTTGCCAGCCTGGCGCTTTTTGAGATCGGGATCGTCCGGCCAGTTTGTCGCAGGCGCCCGATCGGTCGAAATTGGCGCGCGCAGATCGCGATTCGGCGGCACCACCAAAGGCGAGCGCTCGCTGTAATTGATTTCGTATTCCGGGTGGTCGGGATCGGGAAGCCCGATGGCCTTCAGAACTTTCGACGTGAACGTTGTCCCTGACGGATCGTCATAGTCGCCGGCACGTGCGACCGATGCACAAGCGCAGGTCGTTGCCACGGCAAATATGATCCCGAACACGGCCGGGCTGACGCAGCAGCGGCTGCGGCGATCAAGGCCGGTCAAAACGATGCGACGGAGCGGCATACCCTCACCCCAAGACTTGCTCCCAGTGCCTGCTGGGAGTTTCCCTCGAACGCGCCCCCGACCAGTCCAGCCCGAAAGACTAAATAAATCAAGCCCGGCAGCAGCTTATCGTCCGCGATCAGGGCGCTTTTGCGGCACCACTCAAGAGCGATTCATATAGCAGCACCGTCACACCCGCAACAATCGCAACATCGGCAAGGTTGAACACATACCAGCGAAATTCGAAACTTGCCGTCTCGATGTGGAAAAGCACGAAATCCATGACGCCCGGCCAATGCAACCGGTCGATGGCGTTACCCACCGCCCCACCAATGATGAGCCCGAGCGCCACGGCGGTGAGACGCCATGTCGCGCGTGCAAGCCACACCCAGAGGAAAATAACCGCGGCCAGTTTGAAAGCGAACAAGGCCCATTCCCCGATCGGGCCTTGCTGCGGAAACAAGCCGTAGCTGATGCCGGTGTTCCAGGTCAGAACCAGATCAACGAATGGCATTAGCGCGAAGCGGCCACGGCCGGCGAGATCGAAGCTTAACAGCAGCCAGAATTTCGAGGCCTGATCGACAAAACAGGTGAGCGCCGCAACGGCCAAGCCAAGCGCGCTTAATCGTCCCCACAGATAGGAATGCGGCGGAACACGAGGCACGGCATCGGTCAAAGGATCCCCCTACTCGGCCGCCTTGCGAATCGCTTCCCATTCGCGCAGCGCCTGCGCGTCGCGCGGTGTGACGTCCGGAAATTGCGGGTCGAGGCCGACCGCCGGGGAAATTTTCCACGACCGCGCGCATTTGCGGCCCTCGGCGAGTTGCGGCACGACTGCGACACCCGGCACGTCGGGTAGCCGAAACGCATCGGGCGGACCATCGCCCTCGACTAGAGTGGCCTCCGAGGTAATGCACAGTTCGGCGAGATCGGCATCCACCGCCGCGGCGAACAGGTCGGGGTCAGCGACATGGATGATCGGATGCGCTTCGAGCGCGGAGCCGATGCGCTTTTGCGCGCGCTCGATCTCGAGCGCGCCAGTGACGACGCGGCGGATGGTGCGCAGCTTGCGCCATTTTTCAGCGAGCGCGTCGTTGCGCCACGTCGCGGGCACCGGAGGAAATAATTCGAGATGCACCGATTGCGCCGAGGGATCGCGCGCGAGCCAAGCCTCTTCCGCCGTGAAGCAGAGCATCGGGGCGAGCCAACACACGGTCGCGCGGAACAAATAATCGAGCACGGTGAGGCACGATTTGCGAGTGACCGACGAATAAGGATCGCAATACAGCGCGTCCTTGCGGATATCGAAATAGAACGCCGAAAGATCGGCGGTCATGAATGCATTGAGCGCAGCAAAAATGCGTTTGTAATCGAAATTCGCATAAGCGAGGCGGACCAGCGGGTCGAGTTCGGCCAGCCGGTGCAACATCAGTCTTTCGAGTTCCGGCATCGCCTCGGGCGCGACGCGGTCGGCGGCATGAAAGTGGGCCAGATTGCCGAGCATCCAGCGCAGCGTGTTGCGCAGCTTGCGATACGTATCGACGGTCGTTTTCAAGATTTCCGGGCCGATGCGCAGGTCGTCCGCATAATCGGCGGCGCCGACCCACATCCGCAGAATGTCGGCCCCGGCATCCCGCATCACGTCCTGCGGCGCGGTGACATTGCCCAGCGATTTCGACATTTTGCGGCCGTCCTCGTCGAGCACGAAACCGTGGGTGAGCACGATGTCGAACGGCGCGCGGCCGCGCGTGCCACAGCTTTCTAAGAGCGAAGACTGAAACCAGCCGCGATGCTGGTCGGAGCCTTCGAGATACATCACCGCCTCGGCGCCACCGTCCGCCTTGCGCTTAACATGGGCGAGCGCGGGAAAATGCTGCGGGTCCTCGAGCACGAATGCGTGCGTCGAGCCGGAATCGAACCAGACATCGAGAATGTCGTCGACTTTTTCCCAACCGTCATTGGCGAGCTTGCCAAGAAAGCGCTCGCGGGCGCCGGGTTTGTACCAGGCATCGGCGCCTTCTTGCTCGAAGGCTTCGATAATCCGGACATTCACCTCGGGATCGCTGAGGATGTCCACAGAACCATCGGACTTCTCTTTGATGAAGAGCGTGATCGGCACGCCCCAGGCGCGTTGGCGTGAGATCACCCAATCGGGCCGGCTCTCGATCATTCCGATAATGCGGTTCTCGCCTTGCCCCGGCACCCAACGGGTGGCCTTGATCGCGGCAAGCGCCCGGTGACGCAGCGTATCGTTGTGCCGCTCGATGCCCTTATCCATTGCGATGAACCATTGCGGCGTGTTGCGAAAGATCACCGGTTTTTTCGACCGCCACGAATGCGGGTATTGATGTTTGAGTCGGCTGCGCGCGATCAGCATGCCGGCCTCGATGAGCGCCTTGATGACCGCTTCGTTAGCGTCGCCTTTGTCGCCGGTTTCGATCAGCACGCGCTTGCCGACGAAGCCCGGAGCCTGTTCAGTGAAACGACCATCGGCATCGACGGTGTAGGGTATATTCGTGTTGATGCTCTGCGCGGCAAGCTTCACCGCATTGGCCGTCCAAAGATCGAAGTCTTCGCGGCCGTGTCCCGGCGCGGTATGGACGAAACCGGTGCCGGTATCTTCGGTGACATGATCGCCGGGAAGAAGCGGGACTGGAAAATCATAGCCACCCAAACTTTTGAGCGGATGATCGCATAACAGACCCGACAATTTTTCCGCGGCAATCGGCGCGAGTCTCTTAAGCGCGGTGACGCGCGCTTGTCTGAAGACGTCGACAGCCAGCTTGTCTGCGAGCAGAAAGCGGTCTCCCACCTTCGCCCAATTATCCGAGGGCGCATCCACGACCTGATAGAGGCCGTACTCGATTTTGGGCGAATAGCTGACGGCGCGATTCCCGGGGATGGTCCACGGAGTCGTCGTCCAGATTAAAACTGAAACACCACTGAGATCAGGCAACTCCACGCCTGGCGAACGCGAGCGCATCTTGCGCAGCGGAAATTTCACCCACACCTGATCCGAGACAAAGTCCTCATATTCGACCTCGGCTTCGGCGAGCGCAGTCTTCTCGACCACCGACCACATCACCGGCTTCGAGCCACGATAGAGCGTGCCGTTGGCGGCGAACTTCATCAGTTCGCGCGCGATTTGCGCCTCGGCGAAGGGATCCATTGTCGTGTACGGATGCGCCCAGTCGCCGACAACGCCGAGGCGCTCGAATTCCTCCCGCTGCACTTTGATCCAGTGTTCGGCAAACTGCCGGCATTCACGGCGGAATTCAACGAGCGCCGACGGATTGGACAAATCCGGCTTCGCTTTGCCTTTGGCGCGATAGTTCTCTTCTTCGATCTTCCATTCGATCGGCAGGCCGTGGCAGTCCCAACCCGGGACGTAATTCGAATCGAAGCCGAGCATTTGCTGGCTGCGCGTCACCACGTCCTTGAGAATCTTATTAAGCGCGTGACCGATGTGGATGTTGCCGTTGGCATAAGGCGGACCGTCATGGAGGACGAAGCGCGGCCGTCCGGCCGCCACGGCGCGCAGCCGCGCGTAGAGATCGAGCTTCTGCCAGCGCGCCAGAATTTCCGGCTCCTTCTGTGGCAGCCCGGCGCGCATTGGAAAATCGGTCTTAGGGAGAAACAGCGTTTCGCTGTAATCGCGCGCTTTAGGTTCGGTCATTGTCAAGCTTCTGGTCTCGGATGCGCCTTCTAACAAGCCCGTTGCGGTGCGGAAAGGGTGTCCATTTTTTTAGACTCCCGTCCGTTCCAGAACTATCCACAAGTCGCGGAAAAACTTGCGTTTATAGGCACTCTCGACTCTAGACCACCCCCACTCTTTCCAGTACGGTCCGCGAATCGTTTGTAGGTAAGACTGTTGGCAGCGGAATCGGGGGCAACCGGTGCGGAAGTCGAACAAGCTAACACCTCAAAAGGTGAGAATCACAAACGGCCTCGGTCGGTATGCAGACGGCGGCGGTCTTTATCTCCAAGTGTCCCGCGTTGCCGAGCGCACAACCAAGGCTTGGATTTTCCGATATATGCTCGACGGGCGGGCTCGCCATATGGGCATCGGCTCAATTGACGACTTCACTCTTGCTGAGGCCCGCGAACGGGCCCGCAAGGCCCGCCAGCAAGTCAAGGACGGAATCGACCCGATAGATGTGAGGCGCGCCGAACGCGATGCCCGCAAGGTTGCGGCGGCACAACGGGTAACTTTTAGGCAATGTGCGGAACGCTACATCGCCGCACATGAGAAGAGCTGGAAAAACGAGAAGCATCGGGGACAGTGGAAAAAGACGCTTGAGGCTTATGCGTACCCGCTTATTGGCGACCTTCCGGTGGCAGATATTGGGCGGGCACACATTCAAAAGATCATTGAGCCGCTTTGGCAGGAAAAGACCGAAACCGCAAACCGGCTGCGTGGTCGTATTGAGGCGGTCTTAGATTGGGCAACCGCGCGCGAATACCGAACTGGTGAAAATCCGGCCCGGTGGAAGGGTCATCTGCAAAAGCTGCTTCCGGCCAGAAATAAGGTTAGCCCTGTAGAGCATCACGAGGCGATGTCTTGTGATGACATGCCCTCATTCATGGCAAATTTGCGCGGGGCAGATAGCCTGTCTTCCAGGGCGCTTGAATTTACGATCCTAACGGCAGCGCGAACCGGCGAGGCAATTAATGCCCGTTGGGGCGAAGTCGATTTCAAAAACAAGGTTTGGACGATACCGGGCGAGCGAATGAAGGCCGGAAAGGAACATCGCGTTCCTTTATCTGACCGGGCCGTTGAAATCCTAAAGTCCCTGCCGCGACTCGGTGACTTTCTGTTCCCTGGCCGAAAGGGCGCGCCTTTATCTCATACGGTCATGCTCGAATTATTGCGTGGCATGGTGGGCAATGGCGTCACGGTTCACGGCTTCCGCTCCACTTTCAAGGATTGGGCGCGGGAACGCACCGGTTTTACCGATGACATTTCAGAGGCCGCCCTTGCGCACAAAATAAAGGACAAGACTAACGCGGCTTATGCGCGCGGTGATTTATTCGAGAAGCGCCGCAAATTGATGGCGGCCTGGGCCGGTTACTGCACCAGTCCGCCGCCAAGTTCTGACCGCGTTGTGCCAATCAGCCAAGTAAGGGCGTGATATGGCATACGACTTCAATCGGCTTCTTCGACCAAGCAAGCGCCGCGTTCCCGAAGAACAAAATCTCTACCTGCTCGCACTGAACATTGCGTCGGTAATGTGTGGCTTTAAGCCCGGATGTGTTAGCGATTCCGAAGAAGATCTCGCGCGGGTACGTTATGTAGCCCACGAACTCGAACGCGCGGCGGGCCTCTATTACAAGGCCGCCCTTGAGGAAGCCCGACGTGGTCCTAAGCGAGGCAGACCACCACACTGGGCTGACATTGCATTTATCTACGCGATGGGAAGTTTGTGGCAACGCGTCTGGGGGCCGGTGAAATTCAGGAAATATCAAAACGCGCGAATCACAAGGGGCGAAAAAGGCGGCACAGAACGGCCAACGCTATTTCAGGACGTGTGCAATAAATGGATGGAATTCGTTGACCCGGAGAGGACAAAGCCATTGGCTCCGGCGGCGTTTAAGGAAGCAGGTAAGTATCTCAAGCGCCCGCCAAAGAATAAAAACCATAGAACCTCAATTTAAACCCATACCGTCGTTCATGCCGCGCTGACGTACATTCCAGGCCACTTCAACAGAAGAGGTTTGGAAATGACGGAACGATTCTTGCGCGGCGCAATGAAGTTAGCCGATGACGGTCAGGGCCTATGCCGGTCTGTCATAGGCCGCCGTCATTTGTGCTTGGGGTTCTTGGCTGCGAGCCGTCGCCTACGCCAGTACTTCTTCATCGCGGCACTAATCGCTCGCTTCTGTGACGGTTTCATCTGTTATGACGGTTTCATCTGTTACCTCCGTGGTGGATCGGCGACAACCTTTATAGCTCGTGGCTCGACTAGCGCGGGATACTTTGCATTTTTTTGGAATTGTTTGTTGCTCGTTTGCATTGGTTTGCAATTCGTGGCGCGAACTACACTCGACGTGAACAGGTATAGAACGGTGCTGATATATAACATGTAGGGATTGCGGGGCCGGGACCGACCCGGAGCAAAAAAATAGCCCGACGAGATGGATTTGACTCCATCCGCATCGGGCTAAAGTTTGGATTTGTACATGGAATATATCAACACCGATTTTGACAAGTACGATATTAAACACGGCCAGCTTACTGAAACTCCCCTTCGCGGTTCGACTACCCGATACATCGCCAATCCAATCGTTGATGATATTGAGGCCGAACCAAAGGGACGGGCAAGAAGACGGCGCATCAATGGCCGCATTGTCATTGATACCACCGTACCTGACGGCGACGGGGCGCGGTATGTGCCGCCAAGCTGTCTTGTTACCGGCGATGCGTCTGTAAACAACCTCGCTACTCACAGATGGCACAACGACGGTCTGCCTAATGCGGAAACCGAAGCGGATTTAATCCGGCGCGTTCAGAGCGGCGATCACCGAGCATTCCGCAAACTATTAGAGGCATTCCATAGGACGGTTGTCGGACCCGCTGGCAAGTACATTCCGGGGGGCGCGTTCTATAGGCGGCAACCGAAGAACCAGAAGCACACTAACGACCTACTATATGAGGATTTGACTTCTGTCGGCTGTCTGGCGCTGTGGCAATCAACATTGAAGTTTGATTCCAGCCACCGCTTCAACACTCTATCGCGGCATAAGATTGTCGGGGCGATTAGCAACGAAGCAAATTACCTTCGGCGAGGAGGTTACACTAGCGGGGATACTGTCGGCAGATATTCGTGGAAAAAAGTCGGGCGGCGCACCCAGACACGACTTGACCGCTGGATATTCGACCATCGTGGTTCACCACCGGAAGAATTATTAGAGGCCCAAAAGAAACTGGTTAAGCGGCCGGTGTTTCATTCGCTGGAAGAGGCGGCATCTGCAATCAAGGCGGCAAGCAGTCTGGACTATTCCGATGTTTATTCAGACGACGGCGAAGACGGCGGCGGTGACATTGCCGACACTGCGGCCACAGAACCAACGGAGCAATTCCGCGATGCTTATGACTCCGGCAATCTGTCGCCGCAACTAGCGATCCACCGTGAACATGTCAGTCCGATTGTTGATTTCTGGATAAACGAACTTTGTAGTCCGCCGCGTATCAAGGCAAAGCCAAACCCGAAGCCGACCTATAAGCCGTGCATGGTCAAACCAACTGGCCGCGCACTTCATCCTATAGACAAACCGTACTGGATGGAGCCGCGAGAGCTACGGGTGAACGAATACGCCAAGAAGCCCCACGACCCAGACCGGCGTGAGGTTGCAACCATCCGACTTAAGGGCGGCAAGACCAAACGAATGTATCGCCAGATAGCGGCCGGTCCCTGTCGGCAAATCTATGTGAAGTCTGCAAACCAAAGAGGAAAAAATGTCAGACCAGAACGAAGTCAAACGATTAGTCGTCCAACTGCCGAAATCGTTGTTCTCGAAAGTCGAGGAGGCGGCATCGCGGGATTACACGTCAGTGAGCGATATAACTCGCCGCGCATTAGCGAGCGATCTGCGGGGACGGGGATTGCTGTCCGATACTGACGGCGAAGTAATTGCTTAAACGAAACCGAGCGGCGTTGGAGCGCCGCCCGGTCATAGCAAGGTTCAAATCAGCAATGACGTTTGTAAACGAAACAATTCCGCATGGCAACAGTCGCCGTGATGCTTCGGTGAAGTGTGGCGCCTGTGGCCGCACAGTCAGGCGCAAGTCTCGCCAGCAACGCTATTGTTCTGACCGCTGCCGTGATTATGCCCGTCGCGAAAATAAAGCCCGTACAGCGATTAAAAATCCTGTTGTGGGTCAAGACACCGCAAAACCCACGAACCCCCGTTTTTTACCTAACAAAAACAATAGTCTGCGAGCGGCAAAATCAGGGTCGAGCATCCCATTAAACATGCTTGGCGGTTATCGCTGGCCGGATGCACCAAAACTCGACTCAGAAATGGTTGAGCGCATTTGCCATCTGGAAATCGGTGCCAAATGAGCAAGCGCAACAGGGATAAGGGCAAGATCGGTGGTCCGTTCGTGCCAATGCTGACCGAGACAATGAAGTCTGCGGCATGGCGCGCAACGTCACCGCACGCCCGCATTGTCTATATCGCCCTCAAGTCCCGCTACAGCTTTGACGCAAGAAACAACGGCCGCATTTATCTGTCTGCTAGGGCGGGAGCCGAAGAAACGGGTCTTGATAGAACTAGGATTGCCAGGAGCCTGCGTGAATTGCAGCACTACGGGTTCATCGTAATGACAGAAGCCGGTTGCCTGGGCCTCAACGGCAGAGGTAAGGCGCCGCACTGGCGACTGACAGAACTGGGCTATATGCATGAACCGGCGACCAAAGACTTTCTGAAATGGGACGGCGAGCTATTCCACGAACAGAAATCACCCGCGTATTACACACGGAGGGACGGTCGCTTGGCAAAACTTGGAGCCACCCAAAAACAGAATCCCGTCAGGACATCACTGACAGACTGTCAGAGCGTCACTGACATAACAGTGTCAGAGCGTAGCAGACAGTTGCCCGATAAAGAGTCAGAGCGTCCCAGACATATAAATGGGGTAGCCTGTCAGAGCGTCACCGACATATCTACAATTAACCACTCCACTGTCCCTGATGTGGCTCCCGCTACTGTAGTGTTCCAGTTGCCTGCTGTGCGTCCTGATAGTCGTGCTGCGGCCGATTACCTAGCTGCATGGACGGCGGATGAACCGGCAGTGGCTTGAAGGTTGTCGTTCAGTTGATTGTTTGTATTGGCCGCCGCGTTAGCTGATGCTCTGCTTGCCTGCTCTCTGAACGCGGAGCGGAGGATATTTCCGCTGAATTGTTGAAAGCCCCACGCTTATCAATAACTTACATTGATATGGCGAGGTGCCAACGGTCGTACCTACAAACCGGCGGGGTTGTGAAACGTGCTGCAGTGCGTTTCTGCCGGTAGTTTTGTCAATGGCGGCCTCACCATACCCAGCAACCCCCACCGAGGGTGAGATTGAAATCCATATTCCTCTATTGGGGGCCGCGACTTACACGACCATCGGACAACCTAAAAAACAGCGGCGACCCGCAAACCGTATAGCAACACGCCGCGCCGAGCCCGTTGGGCAACAATTCTCGAATTTAATGCCAACGCCGACACCAACGTATCGCGTCGATCACCGCGCGCGCGGTCCATCAACCGTATCGTGACGCCCCTCTCACAGGCAAAGGAGAACACCTTGGACGACCAATCCGACCAAACAAACCAACCCAACCAAATAGACTGGAGCGATGACCAGGGCCTATCAAAATCTTGGTGGTTCGATCAGGGTTCGCTTTGCGGCGCAAGCACCCAACAAATAATTTTCAGCGCCTGTGTGCATCGTGGCATGACCGCCACAGCCTCGGCAAAGCGCGCTGGATACGCCGGCAACACGGACACGATCCGGCAGGCCGGCTTTCGCGCCCGGCACAGTGCAGCCGTGGAAACCCTGCTGGGCATGGCCAATGCACTGACCGGCACCGGAGTCGAGCCCGTCGTCAACCCGGATGAGTCGAAATCGATCCTAAGTAAGCTTGCCAGACGATCGGACCCAACCACCCGCATCCGCGCCCTCGAAGCGCTGGGGAAGATACGCAAGGACGAGGCCGAGATGGAATTGCGCAGGCAGGAGGTCGCGCCACTCACCGACATTCGTGCTGAGTTGAGGGAGATTGCCAAGATATCCCCAGAACTGGCGAAGGCCTACGCCGAGTCTAAGGGCCTCGCCTTTGACATGCCCGAGATTCAGAAACCCGAGGTCGCAAATGATGCAGCCGAATAGCGCCGACGTCATTACCGGTCTGACTGACGAGCAGCGGGCGGAGGTTGCCCCCAAGCTAACGAAGATCGAACGCACCTTGGCAGAGCGACAGAAATTTTATGTCGAAGTGATTGAGGGTCTCGTCTGGGCTCTTGGCTCTGCTGCCGGGAGAGCGACGCCGCAAGCGAAAGAGCTAATCCGATTCATAAAAGAGATTAGAAAGTGATTGTAACGAACACCGGAATTTTCGACAGCAACCCCGCCCGACACCCAGCAATGTCCGCTTTTGGGGGTAAAGCGGACATCAATAGGCGGCGATGCAATGTCTGCTTTTGCCCCAAAGCGGACATTCGCTCAACTCCAGCCACCACTTCCGGTCTGTGGCGTTATTGGACCGAACAACATGATCTTGAGCACCAACTTGGATTATCATCTGGCTGCCAGGCTAGCGCGCCGTCGAAGATCGCGAGAGTTTCTGAATGTCAGACTTCGCCTTACCCATTGTTCTTGGCATCGCACTGGCCGCTGCGACCGGCTTTCGGGTGTTTTTGCCGATGCTGGTTGTGAGCACCGCGGCTTATACAGGGCATCTCTCGCTGGACAATAGCTTCGCATGGCTCGGCACTCCAGCCGCGTTGATCATGCTCAGTGCGGCGGCGGTAGCAGAAATCTTAGCTTACTACATTCCTGTTATAGACAATTTGCTCGACTCCCTGGCCACACCAGCTGCGTTCATCGCAGGGACGGTTGTGTCAGCGGCGGTGATGACTGACGTACCGCCAATGGTGAAATGGACGGCAGCGGTTATCGCCGGCGGCGGCATCGCTGGCCTTACGCAGGGCGTGACGGCAATCCTCAGGGCTCACTCCACTGCTTGGACAGGCGGTCTCGGCAATTCGGTGATCGCAACCGCTGAGCTCGGTGGAGCGCTGCTGATATCCTTTCTGGCCCTAACGATACCGGCCGCGGCAATCGCGTTGGTAATTCTGTTTTTATGGCTGGCGATACGCTTGCTTCACCGGCTTTTTCGCGGATCTCATTCAAGGAACAGCCAAAAATAGATACTCGAAGTGCCCAACACGCTGCTTGCGCGTACCGAATAAGGTGATCCGATAGAGATTTTCTGTTGCAGTGCATGAGTCCGCTATTGGCACAAAGCGGACATCACGATTGTGCTGAACCATGTCCGCTTTTGGGGGTAAAGCGGACATCGGGCGGATGTGCCCACAATCGCCAATCCGGTGCACATCGTCATCGAGAAATTTTTGGACCCGAGTCGCATGAAACGTCGCCGCAAATTGCAACCTGTTGCGATCAACCCGTTGGTGGTCGACCTGTCGCACCACAACGAAGTCGCCGATTTTGGCAAGGTCAAAGCCGCCGGCATCGCCGGGATCATCCACAAGGCGACCGAGGCGATCGGCTTTGTCGATAACATGTACGCCGTCCGGCGCGGCCCCGCGATGAACGCCGGTCTATTGTGGGGCGCGTATCATTTCCTGCGGCCGGTTTCGATCCAAGCGCAGGTCGATTTTTTCCTTAAGATTGCCGCGCCGGACAATACGACGCTGCTCGCACTTGACCACGAGGACGAGCGCGTCCTCCTCATTAATGCCAAGGAATTTCTGCTCCGTGTCGAGGACGCGGTCGGCCGCAAGGCAGTGCTCTATTCGGGATTCCTCATAAAAGAACAGCTTGGCGACCGCATGGATGCCTATCTCGCGGCGCATCGCCTCTGGCTCGCGCAGTACGGCCCACGCCCGGTGACGCCGCGCAACTGGTCAAGCGCTTGGCTGTGGCAGTTTACCGGGGACGGCGTCGGTCCCAGACCACATAGTATTCCGGGAATCGTCGACACCGGCATCGACATCAACCACTTTGACGGCGACGCGGCCAAGCTCGCGGCCGAATGGTCCGGCCCGACTACCGTCGAGCCGGCAGTTGCTTAGGGTGAAATGAGACGTCTCCCTCGAGCGTCCTGGGCCTCAGGTTGAGAGCGGTCGTGACGCGGTCATCGAATAGACTGAGCAATGTCTGCTTTTGGCACAAAGCGGACATTCCAATGCGCCCAGCCGATGTCTGCTTTTGGGGTAAAGCGGACATGGCGCGGACCTAATACGATGTCCGCTTTTGACCCAAAGCGGACATTTGGGGGGCATCCCGCGCCTCTGTCGCGCCTTATGTCACACTCGATGATCGGCTGAATGTGCTACCTCTAAGCAATCTCAGCGAGGCCGGGGCGGCAGTGCGACGACGCGATTTCATCAAAGCAATTGCTGGTTCGACAGCCGCATGGCCGCTTGCCGCGCATGCCCAGCAAACAGTGATGCCGGTAGTCGGTTTTCTCAGCAGTCGGTCTCCCAACGAGTCCGCTGGCGTCATCACGGCATTCTAGCAAGGATTGCAAGAACAAGGATTTATCGAGGGACAGAACGTTG
>Ga0310914_10000122_pt1 | contig 39313 bp, 23 predicted proteins | sample GREbulkMGAN108_FD_203450 | JGI IMG/M metagenome (GOLD analysis project Ga0310914, IMG submission 203450) | Lab enrichment of tropical soil microbial communities from Luquillo Experimental Forest, Puerto Rico - GRE.bulkMG.AN108 | ecosystem: Environmental > Terrestrial > Soil > Tropical forest >... | reverse complement strand
TAGGAATCAGTGTTTTTGCCGGCGGAAATCTGCTCTATCTGGGCTGGTTAAAGTGGGACCAGGGGTCTACGGCGAGGTCCGCGGCTAAGTTACGCACAAACCACCGCAAATCTCGCTTAGCCGCGTTCTAAACGGACGGTCTTAGTGCGACAGCATCCATGAACGATCTAATCTTCACCGGCATCGTCGTCGTGTTTTTCGTCGTCAGCGCTCTCTACGTTCGCTTTTGCGACAAGCTTTAGGACAACGCCATGGAAACAATCATCGTCAGTATTATCGCCTTACTGCTCTTTATTTATTTACTCGTGGCGATGATTCGTCCGGAAAAATTTTAAGGAAAAAAATGCAAGCTTCGGGTTGGCTTCAGTTTGGAATCTACATCGCAGCGCTTGCGCTGATCACAAAGCCCATGGGGCTTTATCTACTGCGCGTTCTTGACGTGAATGGCAAAACCTGCCTCGATCCGGTCCTGGCTCCGCTTGTGCACGGGACGTATCGCGTCATGGGCATCAACCCGAACAAGGAGCACGATTGGAAACAATACACCTTCGCAATGCTGCTCTTCAGCCTTGTCGGCTGTCTGTTCACTTACGCGATCCTGCGCCTGCAATATTATCTGCCGCTGAATCCGCAACATCTCACTGGCGTCAGTCCCGACCTGTCCTTCAACACGGCAGCGAGTTTCACCACCAACACCAACTGGCAGAACTACGGTGGCGAAGCAACGATGTCGTATTTCTCGCAGATGGTCGGACTTGCGTTCCACAATTTCGTCTCTGCCGCAACCGGCATCGCCATTGCCGCGGCGCTCGTGCGCGGAATCGCGCGACATTCGGCTCAAACCCTCGGTAATTTCTGGGTCGATCTCGTTCGCGTCACTTACTATCTGCTCATCCCGATCTGCGTCGCGTTGGCAGTTTTCCTCGTCTCGCAGGGAATGATTCAAAACTTCAAATCGTACGATAAAGCACAGTTGGTCGAGCCGATGAAAGTGCAGGTCGAGAAAAAGGACGACCAGGGCGAGACGATCAAAGACGCGGAGGGCAAAGCGATCATGGAAGAGCAAATCGTGACCGAGCAAAACATCGTGCAAGGTCCGATGGCGTCGCAGATCGCAATCAAGATGCTCGGCACGAACGGTGGCGGTTACGTCAACGCGAACGCGTCGCATCCGTTCGAAAATCCGACGCCGCTTTCAAATTTCATGCAGATGTTGTCGATTTTCTCGATCGGAAGCGGCCTCACTTATTACCTCGGTCGCATGGTCAAGAACCAAAAGCACGGCTGGACCGTTTGGGCGGCGATGCTTGCGTTATTCATTGGGGGCACGTCGCTCTGTTGGTGGTCGGAAACCAACGGTAATCCGATTCATCATCACCTCGGTGTCGCATCAGCGGACGGAAACATGGAAGGCAAGGAAGTCCGTTTCGGAATTTTCAATTCGGCTCTATTCGCCACCATTACGACGGATGCATCGTGCGGCGCGGTCAACTCAATGCACGATTCGTTCACGCCGCTCGGTGGTTTCGTACCATTGTTCAACATCCAGCTCGGCGAAATTATTTTCGGCGGCGTAGGCGCCGGTCTCTACGGCATGCTCGTTTTTGTCGTGCTGGCTGTTTTCATCGCCGGCTTGATGGTCGGCCGGACACCCGAATATCTCGGGAAAAAGATCGAGTCCTACGACGTGAAGATGGCGATGCTCGCGCTGCTTATTCTGGCCATCGACATTCTTGCGTTTGCCGCATGGGCAGTTGTAAGCAAATGGGGACTCGCCGGACGCAACAATAATGGTCCGCACGGCTTGAGTGAGATTCTTTACGCGTTCAGTTCCACGACAGGAAATAATGGCAGCGCTTTCGCCGGATTAAACGGCAACAGTCTGTGGTACAACACGACGCTTGGCATCGCGATGCTGATCGGACGGTTCCTGATGATCGTTCCGATCCTCGCGCTTGCAGGTTCGCTCGTGCGAAAAAAGCTGACGCCGCTTAGCGCTGGGACATTTCCCGTCCACGGCGGCACCTTTTTCGTTCTCCTCATTGGGACAGTGCTGTTGATTGGCGCCCTCAATTTTCTTCCGGCACTCACGCTCGGTCCAGTGGTCGAGCATTTCCTGATGCAAGGCGGAAAGCTTTTCTAAGACCCCAGATGAAACCAACACGTCGCTCGTTGTTTGATTGGAAGATTGTTTGCCCTGCCATCGGTGACGCATTCAAGAAGCTGAACCCACGTTGGATGCTCAAGAATCCGGTCATGTTCGTGACCATGGTCGGCGCAGCACTCACGTCGGTTGGAGTTTTTACGGCGGAAGGATCGTTGCGCTCCTTCGTCACTCAATTGGCGATCTGGCTCTGGTTCACGGTGCTATTCGCCAATTTCGCGGAGGCGATGGCTGAAGGGCGCGGCAAAGCGCAGGCTGCGACGCTCCGCCGCATGCGCACAACGACGATGGCGCGACGGGTGAGGGACGGCTTGGAAGACAGAGTTCCGGCGGCCGATTTACAGAAAGGCGACACAGTCGTTTGCGAAGCCGGAGACATTATTCCCGCCGACGGCGATGTAATCGAAGGTATCGCGAGCGTCGACGAGGCCGCCATTACCGGCGAATCCGCGCCCGTGATTCGTGAAAGCGGCGGCGACCGAAGCGCGGTGACGGGAGGCACCCGAGTACTGAGTGACCGAATCGTGATTCGCGTGACGATGGAAAAAGGCCAGGGCTTCCTTGAGCGGATGATCGCGCTAGTTGAAGGCGCTCAGCGTCAAAAAACGCCTAACGAAATCGCGCTCACAATTTTGCTCGCAGCATTGACCTTCATCTTCCTGCTCGTCTGCGTTACACTGAAACCGTTCGGCATTTATTCAGGGACAGCCTTTTCGATCCCAGTTTTGATTGCACTGCTCGTTTGCCTGATCCCGACAACGATTGGCGGATTGCTCAGCGCAATCGGCATCGCAGGAATGGATCGTGTTCTGCAGCGCAATGTGCTGGCAATGAGTGGACGAGCTGTCGAAGCATCGGGAGATGTCGATGTTCTTCTGCTCGACAAAACGGGCACTATTACGCTCGGCAACCGAATGGCGACGGCGTTTCATGCCGCGCCTGGAGTGGAAGAAGGTTATCTGGCAGGTGCATCGCAATTAGGCTCACTCGCCGACGAAACTCCGGAAGGTCGGAGCATCGTCGTGCTCGCGAAAGAAAAGTTCGGACTGCGCGCACGCGAAATGCACGAGCTCGAGGCCACGTTCATCCCGTTCACCGCGCAAACGCGCATGAGCGGAATCGACCTCCACACGGACGCTGCAGAGCCGACGATTCGCATCCGCAAAGGCGCGGCCGAAGCGGTATGCAGCTTTGTGGAGTCCAACGGAGGCGCGTTTCCGCAAGCCGTCCAAAAAACGGTCGATGAAATTTCACGGCGCGGCGCAACGCCGCTGGCAGTCGCCGAAGATCGACAAACGCTCGGCGTGATCGAACTAAAAGACATCGTCAAAGGCGGAATTAAGGAACGCTTCGCGCAGTTGCGCAAAATGGGAATTCGCACGGTGATGATAACGGGCGACAACCCGCTCACCGCTGCCTCGATTGCCGCCGAAGCCGGCGTGGACGATTTCATGGCGCAGGCGACGCCGGAAGACAAACTCAAGCGCATTCGCGCGGAGCAAGCCGAAGGCCGCTTAATCGCGATGACTGGCGATGGCACGAACGACGCCCCCGCGCTCGCGCAAGCCGATGTTGGCGTCGCGATGAATACCGGCACGCAAGCCGCGCGTGAAGCCGGTAACATGGTCGATCTCGACAGCAATCCGACCAAGTTGATCGACATTGTCGAGATCGGGAAACAGATGCTGATCACGCGCGGCTCGCTTACTACGTTCAGCATCGCCAACGACGTTGCAAAATATTTCGCCATCATCCCTGCGATGCTGATGAAAACATTTCCGGCGATCGCGCCTTTGAACATCATGCGCCTGCAAAGTTCGACCAGCGCCATCCTGAGTGCAGTCATTTTCAACGCGCTTATAATCATTGCGCTTATTCCCCTTGCCTTGCGCGGCGTGGCTTACAAACCGATTGGCGCGCTCGCAATTTTGCAGCGCAACCTTCTGATCTACGGACTTGGCGGCGTGATCGTGCCGTTCATCGGAATCAAGCTCATCGATCTAGTCATCACGGGCCTCCATTTCATTTAGTTATGAAAGACTTCTTTTCCGAAATTCGCGCCGCGGTTCTCTCCACGTTGGTCCTAGCAGTAATCTGCTGCGGAGTTTACCCGCTCATTGTTTACGGACTTGGGCAGGCGCTGTTTCACGACAAGGCCAATGGTAGTTTGATTGTCGATCGAAATAGTGGCGCCGTGCGCGGATCAAAGTTGCTGGCGCAAGGATTTACCGATCCGAAGTATTTCCATCCGCGACCTTCAGCCGCGGGCAACGGCTATGACGCCGCAAATTCCGGCGCCAGCAATCTTGGACCAACCTCGAAAAGGTTGAACGACGCGATCACGGATCGCATCGCGGCGTATCGTGCCGAGAATGGTTTGAGGGAAACCGACAAGATTCCCGCCGACGCTGTTACGGCGTCGGGCAGCGGTCTCGATCCTCACATCAGCGTGCAGAATGCCGAACTGCAAATTCCTCGTGTGGCAGGGACCCGCGCTTTGGACATCGACAAAGTGCGCGAATTGGTCCGGCAAAATACGGACGGTCGCGATTTCGGTTTTCTGGGCGAGCCAGGGGTGAATGTTTTGAACCTTAACCTCGCGCTCGATGCCGGTGCAAAATAGCCGTGAGAGATCCATTTTCAATTTTGCGTGCGATCGGCGAAATCGCGCGGCACTGCACCAGGTCGACGACATTCGTGTTGGTCTTCGTGCGTGCTGCTACGACGACGCAAGATCGACAATTGCCGGCGAGCAGACCGCGCTGCGCAAAAGCGCGCGAGGGTTTTGCCGACGGCACTCGAACAACTTGCGCTCGCGTGCCGTTCTGGACCTGGTTTCTTGACAATCCACCTCGATCAGTGGCGCCATGTGGCCGTTGGCAATTTGCAAACAAGGAGAAGTAAAATGAAAAATCTGATCGCGATTATTTGTGCGACCGTCCTCATTCAGATTGCGTACGGCCAGGAGGCGTCTGAAGATTCAACCGCGGAACAACAGCTTGCTCAACGCAAAGCCGAGCTGGACGCGCGCGAGAAGGCATTAGATGAACGAGAGAAAAAATTGGCTGAAAAAGAAAGGGCCACAGCAAATTCCACTCTGCGGTCTCGTGAGGAAGAAAAAGCCAAGGTAAGACACGAGCAAGCGAAAGCCGAGAGCAAGCAAGAACAGGAGAAGGCCGTGCGTGCCGAAAGGAAGCTGCACGAACCGTTCTGGAAACGTCTGGACGAAGCGTTTCTAGAACAATTAGGGTCGCCTGCTTACACGCCGCCCGAGCCGGGTTCAACTCCAACACCGCGCCGCATTCCGCCTGCGCCATTCGATTCGCCGCCGTTTCCAAGCGGCGATTGGCAGATCGGCGGGAGCCAAATCATTGGCGATCCCGGAGAACTGCCACCATATCCATTGATGCAGGCAATTTACGAGGGACCCGGCGGACAAGCATGGAAAGACAGCAAAGTCCAAATCTACGGTTGGGTGAATTTTTCCGGCAACATTAGTACGTCGCATCCATCAAAAACGAGCGAGAATGGAAATTTCCCGCTGATTTACGATCTGCGCCCGAACCGGATGGAGTTAAATCAGATCGTCCTCTACGTTGAACGTTTGGCTGACGAAAACCAAACCGATCACATCGATTGGGGCTTTCGAATCTCCGGGCTTTATGGGCTCGACTACCGGTTCACCACCACCTACGGCTTCCTGAGCGACCAGTTACTCAAGCACAATAGCTACTCCGGCTACGACATGCCGATGATCTATCTGGACATCTACATTCCGTATTTTTTTCAGGGAATGAACATTCGGATCGGGCGAATCATTTCCGAACCGGACATCGAAGCACAACTCGCTCCGAACAATCTGATGGCCACTCACTCGCTGCTTTATGGCTTTGATGACTATTGTCATGAAGGAATTTTCACGACTACGAAGTTCAACGATCAGTGGACGATTCAGGCTGGAATCGACACCGGTACCGACGTCGCAATCTGGCAAAGTGATCCGGGGCGGCAGCCAACTGGCACGGTAATGATCCAATACACCACGCCTGACCAGATGGATTCCATTTACGCCGGAGCCAACAGTTTCAACAACGCGAAATTTGGCTACAACAATCTGCAGCAATATGTCGGGACTTGGACGCATAAGTTCAACGATAAGATCTACAGCGCGACCGAAGCCTGGTACATGTTCATGGAAGACGCGATCGATCATCCAACCAAGGAAGTACCGTTCCAGAACGGATCATTCCCGGTGCGGAATGGCTATGCGCCCGAGTGGGCGATTCTGAATTACACGATGTTTAGGATTTCGCGAGACGCGTTCTTCACTGTGCGCAACGAATATTTCAAGGATAAGGTCGGCAATCGCACCGGCTTTGCGACGCCCTATACCGAACATTCCATCGGCATCACCTGGTGGCCAGATAAGCTCATCACGATTCGTCCGGAACTGCGCTACGATCATTCCTACGACGTTCCTGCTTACAATAACGGCACGCGGAAAGATCAGTTCGTGTTTACGACCGACGTGATCTTCCATTTTTAAACGCCATGAACAGAACCGGCGTACTTCAAGCCGGCCTTCTGCTCGCAGTCGTCATTATTCTCATTAGGCCGGCCGGTGCGTATCTGGAGCGCGTGTTCGAGCACAAATCGACCAGACTCGACCCGGTGCTTCGCCCGCTGGAGCGATTGATCCATCGTGCTATTGGTCCCAGCGCGGACGTCCAAAAAGCTCCGGCACCATGCCCTCCGACGGATTTCCATTCGGCGCGCTGCTCCTGCGGACCGCACTGCTTGTCGGCGCACTCAGTTTTTTCCCCGCTCTGGCGCTCGGCCCCATCGTCGAACATCTCTCGATGCATCCCTAGTCAATGTAGCTCGTTAGTGTGAGACCCGGCGGCTTCCTCTTTTCCCAACGACATCACAGCATGGTAAGTTTTATCCATGAGCGAAGCGGAACGGCCTGATCCAGATGCACTTCTCGCGCAATTGAAGCGTGAAGAAGCGGATTCTAACCGCGGCAAGCTGAAGATTTTCTTCGGCATGTCGCCCGGCGTAGGAAAGACCTACGCGATGCTCCTGGCCGCGCGCGAAAAACAGGCCGAAGGTTGCGAGGTCGTTGTCGGAATTGTCGAAACGCACGGCCGCAAAGAGACCGAAGCGTTGCTCGAGGGAATGCCGATCATGCCCCGGACCCAGATCGACTATCGCGGCACCAAACTTACTGAGATGGACCTCGATGCCATTCTCACCTGGCATCCGGGTCTCGCCGTCGTCGACGAACTCGCGCACACCAACGCGCCGGGTTCCCGCCACCCAAAACGATATCAGGATGTCCTCGAGCTGCTCGACGCCGGGATCGACGTTTACACGACACTCAATGTCCAGCATGTCGCCAGTCGAAGCGATACCGTTCGCCAAATCAGCGGGATCACGGTCAGTGAAACTGTGCCCGATTCGGTGATCGATCTCGCGGATGAAATTGTTCTTGTCGATTTAACACCCGAGCAACTGCGCACTCGCCTGGCTGAAGGAAAAGTTTATCTCGGCGAGCGAGCGGAATGGGCCGCGCGTAATTTCTTCCGCGAGAGCAACTTAACCGCGTTGCGCGAAATGGCGCTGCGCGTCGTCGCCGAACACGTCGACCGCAATCTGCGCGAAATCATGTCGGAAGAAAAAATCGCCGGCCCGTGGAAAAGCGGCGACCGCCTTCTGGTCGCGGTCAGTGCCAGTCCCTACTCAGAAAGATTGATTCGTTACACGCGCCGGCTTGCGTCGTCGATGGAGGCTTCCTGGATTGTCGCAAACATTGAGCAACCGCGGACGCTTTCGGAAAAAGAACAGGCGCGACTGACTCGTTATCAAGCGCTCGCGCGCCAACTTGGCGCCGAAGTGATTTCGACTCCGGGCAGAGATGTAGGCGAAACGCTGTTGCGAATTGCGCACCAGAACAATGTGACCCAAATCGTCATCGGTAAGCCGCTCGGCGCGACCTGGCTTCAATTTTGGGAACGAGATCCGTTGCGCTGGCTCATACGAAACAGTGGCAACATCGACATCCATATGATCCCCGCGGAGGAAGTCCTTCAACCACGTAGGGAACCAATCGATGAGCGGTTGGCGCGCGTGCCGTGGCGCGATTTCGGTATCGCACTCCTCATCGCCGCGACGGTAACGGCTTTTTCATTGATGATCTTCGAATTCACCGGCTATTCCGCGGTCGCCTTGTTTTACCTTTTCGCCGTGGTCCTGGCAGGAATGCGCCTGCGTCGCTGGCCAACGCTTTTTCTGGCCGCGCTCAGCGCACTCCTCTGGGACTTTCTGTTTGTCCCGCCCCGGTTTACCTTTTACATCAGTCAGATTCCGGACCTGTTAATGTTCGGAGCGTATTTCGCGATCGCGCTGATCATCGCGCACCTCGCCACAAAGCTACGCCAGCGGGAACAAGCGGAACGCCGACGCGAGGAGCGCGCAGTCGCCTTGTATCGCTTCACTCGCTCGCTCGCGGCCAGCCGCGACCTCGATGAAGCGCTGCCGAAAGCGTTGGCGTTGATGAAAGAAAGTTTCCAAACCGATGTGGCGGTGTGGCTCTGTGATGAGAATGGCTTGTCGCGGCATCCCGCCAGTACTTTTGCTCCTTCGAGCAAAGATGAAAGCGTCGCCGTATGGGCTTTTCAAAAAAAACAAGCGGCCGGACGATCAACCGACACCCTACCCGACGCCGAATCGCTCCACGTTCCGCTCGTGACCGGCGACAGCGCGGAAGGGGTGCTGAGTGTTCGTCTCGCGAATCCTCCCACTTTGGAGCAACGCGATTTGCTCGACGCCTTTGCCGCGCAGCTTGCGCTTTTCGTGAATAAAGAGAGCGCGTTGGAGGAAAGCCGCGCCGCTCAGGTCGCGCGGCAATCAGAGAAATTACAGCGCGCGCTTTTTGATTCTGTCTCCCACGAACTGAAGACCCCGCTCGCGGCGATTTCCGCCGCCTTGCAACAATCACAACCGAATCGGGCCGAACTAAAGCAAGCGGTCGGACGTTTGAACAGCACGGTCGACCACCTGCTCGACGCCACGCGATTAGAATCCGGTTTGTTGCAGCCGGTCCGTGAATGGTGCGACCCGGGAGAATTGTTGCGTGACGCAATCGCACAAGCGCGGCTCAAGGAAAAAGCAATCAAAGTCAATGTTGGTCCGGATTTGCCGGCGATTTCGGTAGACTCGCGTTTGATCGAGCAGGCTCTGATTTCCGTGCTGGCGAACGCTGCTCAGCATGGGGCCAGCAAAGAACCGATCGAGATTAGTGTCGCGCGTGATAACTCGATGATTATCTTTTCGGTCGCCGACCATGGCCCCGGTCTAGTCGTGGGTGAGGAGAATAAAGTTTTCGAGAAATTTTATCGTCGTCCGGGAACTGCCCCCGGCGGGTTAGGCCTCGGCCTCTGGATTGCGCGCCAATTGGTTGAAGCACACGGCGGGCAAATCACGGCTCAGAACCTTGAAGGAGGTGGCGCGCGCTTCTCCATTCGCCTCCCGATCGGCGAGGCCATGCGACTCCCGGCTGCTGAAGCGACGGCATGAATAAGCCGATCGCCTTAATTATCGACGACGAAATTCAAATTCGCCGTCTTTTGCGGGTTGCGCTCGAAAATGAAAATTATCAAGTCCAAGAAGCAAAAAACGGCCAGCAGGGCTTGGTTGAGATCACCAACTGCAAACCCTCTGTCATTCTTCTCGATCTCGGTTTACCGGACATTGACGGGCTCGACGTTTTGCAACGATTGCGTGAGTGGAGTGAAGTGCCAGTCGTTATTCTCTCGGTCCGCGACGACGAACAGGGCAAAGTCGCTGCGCTGGACGCCGGCGCCGATGACTACGTGACGAAGCCCTTCAGTTCTCCCGAATTGCTCGCGCGCCTCCGCGCGGTCCAACGCAAGAACCGGCCGGCCGAGGAGATTTCTGTCTTCAAACACGGTGATCTCGTTGTCGATCTTACCGCGCACGTGGTCACGCGTGGGGACAAAGAACTGAAGCTGACCGCGACGGAGTACGCGCTGCTGCGTTTGTTCGTGAAACATCCGGGCCGTGTACTGACCCATCGTTACATCTTGCGCAAAATCTGGGGACCGAAGTCAGAGGAACACCGTCAATACCTGCGCGTCTACGTCACCCATCTTCGCCAGAAGATCGAGCCCGACCCGGCCGCGCCGGCCCTGATCAAGACCGAACCCGGAATCGGGTACCGTTTTGTAGCGCTGCCGGCGTTTATTGATTAAACCTATGATCAGCAGTCGGTTTTCTGTTCGGATCGGGATGTGGTCGGGTCCCCGAAACATCTCCACCGCGATGATGCGCTCGTGGGGCAATCGCCCTGACACTGTCGTCGTCGACGAGCCACTTTACGCGTACTATTTAAAGAGAACCGGTAGAGAGCATCCTGGCGGCACGGAGGTGATAGCACAAGGCGAGATTGATTGGCACAAAATTGCCAACCGCCTGACCCGCGAGCCTCTGCCAGCTGGGAAGGGCGTCTTTTTCCAAAAACAGATGACGCATCATCTGCTTCCGGAGATCGAACGCGAATGGATTGCCGGCCTCACGAATTGCTTTCTCATTCGCGATCCGCGGGAAGTAATTCTCTCCTACATCAAAAAGAGCCCGGACCCGGATCTTGAGGATCTTGGGTATGTTCAACAGCGCGAGATTTTCGATTTCGTGCGCGAGCGAACGAATTCGATGCCGCCGGTCGTGGATGCAAAAGACGTCTTGGAGAATCCCGAGCGAATATTACGCTCACTTTGCAATGCGATCGGCATTGAATTCGACAAGGCAATGCTCTCCTGGCCGCCGGGATTGCGGGAGACCGACGGAATTTGGGCAAAACATTGGTACGACGCCGTTGCAAAATCGACATCGTTCGAACCTTACCGGCCGCGCAAGGGAAATGTCCCTGATTCGCTGCACGACATTTACGAAAAGTGCCGCGAATGTTACGAGCACCTTCACCAACACCGCCTGACCTAAATGCAGCAGAAATTTAATCCGAAGAACAAGGACCTGATCGTTAATATCAACGGTCAGCTCTTGCATCGCGACGACGCGGGCGTGAGCCCGTTTGATTCGGCCGTTCAAGGCGGAGACGCGGTCTGGGAAGGATTGCGGCTCTACAACGGTCGCATTTTCAAATTGCTGGAGCATCTTGACCGGCTCGAGAAGTCGGCGCGCGCGATCGCAATTGACGATCTACAGCCGCGCGAAAAAATTATCGAAGAACTGAAGCGCACGCTGGCTGCGAACAAAATGCGCGGCGGCGTGCACGTTCGCCTCACGTTAACGCGCGGGGTGAAAATTACGTCCGGGATGGATCCGCGCTTAAACCAGAGCGGCGCGACGTTGATCATTCTGGCCGAACACAAGGCGCCGGTTTACTCGAAGGATGGCCTCAAGTTGATCACCGCCTCTGTGCGCCGGCCGCCGCCGGAGGTTCTTGATGCGCGAATTCATCATGCGAACCTGCTCAATTCCATTCTGGCCAAAATCGAAGCGAACAATGCTGGCGCCGATGACGCGCTCATGCTCGATACCAACGGATTCGTCGCCGAAACCAACGCGACCAATGTTTTCATCGTTCGCAAGGGCGATCTGGCCACCAGCAAAGTGGTCGCCTGTCCAGAAGGAATCACGCGTGCAACCGTGATCGAGATCTGCGCCACGGAAAGAATTCGCTGCGTCGAAGCCGATCTTTCGCCGGTCGACGTTTACGGCGCCGACGAAATGTTTTGCACCGGCACGATGGGCGAGCTAGCCGGGGTGATCCAGCTCGATCAGCGCGCAATCGGCGACGGAAAGATCGGCCCGATGACGAAACGCTTAAGCGAACTCTACGCCAAGCGGACGGCAAGCGAAGGCGTCCAAGTCGTTGATTGATTACTCGGTTCGTAAGGCCTGGACCGGATCGACAAGGGTGGCCCTGCGGGCTGGCAACAGACAGGCGATTAAAGCCGTCGCCGCGAGCAACACAGTTGCGCCGCCCAGCAACGCCGGATTGTGCGCGGAGACCTGATAGAGCTGGGCCGCGATGAAGCGTCCGAGGGCAAAGGCGGAGGCAATACCGATCGCGAGACCGATGATGACTGGCTTCATTCCCTGATTCACTACCAGGCGCAGGACATCGTGTGTTTGTGCGCCAAGCGCCATGCGAACGCCGATTTCTCCCGTGCGCTGTTCGACGGTGTAAGCAACGGCGCCATAAATTCCGATGCTCGCAAGCAACAAGGCGACGCCGGCGAAAGTCCCGAGCAACCACATCATTAGCCGCGTTTGTCCGAGGGCTTGCGCGACAATTTCGTCCATCGATTGTGGAATAGCGATTGCCACCCCGGGATCAACGGTGGCAAGCGCCGACTGCGCCAATTTTGTCACGGTGTCCGGTTTGAGCTGGCTGCGTACGAGAATGCATGGGAAAGGAAAATTCTGCTGGGCCCAAGGTCGATAAATTTCCACATCGTCCGGATCCGACACTTTGCGTGAGCGCACGTCGCCGACAATGCCGACGATCTCGCAAGGCACACTGGCATTACCGACGAGTAATGTTTTGCCAATCGGGTTTTCATCGCCAAACACCTTTTTGGCGCCAGTCTGACTAATAATCATCACGTTTTGCCGATCAGCCGTATCGTGCTCGTCGAAATCGCGTCCGGCTAAGACTGAAATGCCCCAGGTTTTGAAATAATCAGCAGTGATACTGTGGAATACCGCAGCTGCGCGTTTGTCGATAGGCAGAAGTTCACGGTCGGGGCGAGCGTAAAGCACGTTTCCGATGGCGCCGGCCAATAACGGAATATCCGCACTAATCGTCGCGCTTTCGAAAGCCGGAACGGTGTGGAGGGCAGCGAGCGTTTTCTCGGCAAAACGCTGACGGGCAGCGAGATCCGGATATTGCGCCTCAGGCAACGTGATGAAGCCGATCCAACGATGTTCGGGATGGAATCCAATATTTTGCTGACTCAGTCGGACGAAACTGGTGATCAGCAACGCGGCGCCGGCGAGCAACGTAACCGATAGCGCGACCTGCGCACCGACTAGAATCTTTCGAAAGCGTTGTTGATGCGCGCTGCCACTCGCTCCGCGTCCCCCTTCCTTCAATCCGTCAACCAGATCGGCGCGCGAACTTTGCAGCGCCGGATAAATTCCCATGGCGATGCCGGTCAAAATCGACAAGCCAATCGTGAAGAGGAGCACCGGCACGGAAAGCTCGAGTCGCGCGTCGGGATCGAAAGGCAGAAAATTGGCCGCCATTTTCGGAATAATCGGAACGAGTTGCCACGCCAAGAGCGCGCCGACTACACCGGCGATCGCGCTGACGAGCAGACTTTCGAAAACGAATAGGCGGATGATACTCGCCCGCGACGCACCGATCGCCATTCGCAACGCGATTTCGCGGCGACGGCCGGTGAATCGCACCAGCAAAAGATTCGCAACGTTGCTGCATGCGATCAGCAGAACAAATGCGACTGCCGCGAGAAGGGTCGCAAACGCCGGCCGCAAATTTCCCGTCACATCTTGCGGCAGGGTTTTCAGTGTTATGACCGACGAGCTGTCGATCTTGTCTGGGTGCGCAACTCGGTAACTTTCACCGAGCGATGGAAGCGCCGCTCGCGTCTGTTCGAGTGTCATGCCCGGTTTCAACCGACCGACGACACGGAAAATGCCGCTGCCACGCATTAGTTGTTCACGGGTGAATCCAGGAATCACGTACGGCTTCGTCGTCCAAACTTCGGCGTTTGGTCCCACCCACGAGAACGGAAGATCCGGTAAGATTCCGACCACCGTGTGGGCGATGCCATTGAGCGTGATGCTGCGGCCAATCACGTTCGGATCGCCACCCATTCGCTTTTGCCAAAAATTCTCCGTCACCATCGCGACGTCCGCGCCCTCTTCTTCTTCCGGCAAGAAATTCCGGCCGCGAATTGGATGCACGCCAAGGACATCGAAATAATTAGAGGTCACCCGGCCGCCAAACAGATGGACCGCATCGCCGAGTCCGGTCAGGGTAAAAGCAGAGACGTTTTCGCCGCCAAACGCTTCGAACATTGTTTGGCCGTCCCGATAATGCTGAAAACGGGGTATGGAAATCGCGAGCTCGAGCAGGTTGCGCTCGCGAGCGTTGGAATACATGTGCACCAAACGCGAGGGATCTTTGAACGGCAGCGGACGCAAGAAAAGATCGTTGATTAGACTGAAGATCGCGGTGTTCAAGCCAATGCCGAGCGCAAGCGTGGCGATGGCAATAAAGGTGAAGGCGGGCGATTTCCGAAGTTTCCGAAACGCGAAGCGAATATTGTCCATTTGAATATGCGCCCTGAAAAATTATTCAATACGCAAAGCCTGGACCGGGTCGACCAGGGTGGCGCGTCGGGCCGGCAACAAACAGGCAAGCAGCGCGATCGCCGCGAGCAACACGGTGGCTCCGCCGAGCAGCGCCGGATTGTGCGCTGAAACTTCAAAGAGTTGCGAAGCGATTAATCGGCCGAGCGCAAACGCGGCCACGATCCCGATGGCGAGTCCAATCACGACCGGTTTCATTCCCTGATTGATGACCAGCCGCAGGACATCGCGAGTTTGCGCGCCGAGCGCCATGCGCACGCCAATCTCGCCGGTGCGCTGTTCAACCGTGTAAGCGACTGCGCCATAAATTCCGATGCTCGCCAGCAGCAACGCGACGCCGGCGAAAATTCCAAGGAGCCATGTCATCAACCGCGCCTGGCCAAGCGCTTGGGCAACAACCGCGTCCACCGTCTGCGGGACTGCGATCGCCAGTCCCGGATTGACTTTGATCAATGCGGATTGCACCAACTTCGTCACTGCGTCCACTTTGAGGTTGCTGCGAACGGTTATGTTAAGGAACGGAAAGTTTTCCTGCGCCCATGGCCGGTAAAATTCCATGCCTGGCGCTTCGGCAACTCGGATTGAACGAACATCGCCGACGATGCCGACGATCTCACACGGCACCGCGAGGCTGGTGACAAGGAGCGTTTTGCCGATTGGATCTTCGTTCGGATAAACCTTTTTCGCGCCGGCCTGGCTGATCAAGCAAACCTGCTGACCGTCGGCCAGGTCGTGTTCGTTGAACTCACGGCCGGCCAGGAGCGGAACGCCCCAAGTCTTAAAGTAGGCGGGCGCAATGTCATGACTCGGCCCGTTCGCGCGCTTCTCGATCGGCGGAACGTCGCGATCGCCGCGGGCGTAGAGAGTGCGGTTGCCGCCGGCCAAAGGAATATCGCCGCTGACGGTCGCACTCTCTAATCCGGCAACATCACGCAACGCGTCGAGCGTTTGTTCGACAAAACGCTGCCGCGACGCTGCGTCGGAATATTGTGAAACCGGCAATGTGATTGCTCCGGTCCAAAGATTTTGGGAGCGAAAGCCGATGTTCTGTTGACTTAATCGAATGAAACTCGTGATCAGCAATGCGGCGCCGGCCAAAAGCGTGACCGACAGAGCGACTTGAGCGCCGACCAAAATCTTGCGGAAGCGCTGTTGCCGCACGCTGCCACTGGTTCCGCGGCCGCCTTCTTTCAAACCATCCACCAGATCGGCATGCGACCCTTGCAGCGCGGGATAAATCCCCATCAACAGACCGGTTAAGATCGACAGGCCGATGGTGAACGCGAGGACTGGAAGCGAAAGACTGGTCGCGGTGTTCGCTTCCAACGGAAGAAAATTGGACGCCAGTTGCGGAATCAAGGGCACTAATCGCCAGGCCACGAACGCGCCGATCGTTCCTGCGATAATGCTGACGAGCAAGCTTTCGAAAACGAACAAGCGCACTATGCTCGTGCGCGAGGCCCCAATCGCCATTCGCAACGCGATCTCGCGCCGGCGGCCGCTGAAACGAACCAGCAGGAGATTGGCGACGTTGCTGCAGGCAATCAGTAAGACGAAGCTGACCGCCGCAAAGAGCGTCGCAAAACCCGCTCGAAAATTCTGGGTTGTGTCCTGCGGCAGCGCTCTGAGCATAGTCGTCATTGTGCTATCGATCTTGTTCGGATACTGCGTGCTATAGCTTTGCTCCAATGACGGCAACGCGGCACGTGCCTGTTGAACGGTCATCCCAGGTTTCAACCGCCCGACTACTCGAAGAAAAGCCGTCCCGCGCATCATCCGTTCGTAACTAAATCCCGGTAGCTGGAATGGTTTGGTTGTCCAAACTTCCGCGATCGGGTTCGCTCCAAACCAGGTTGCTGGCATGTTTGGCAAGACGCCGACAATGGTGTGCGACACGCCATCGAGTGTAATGCTGCGACCGATCACATTTGGATCACCGCCCAGTCGCTTCTGCCAGAAATTCTTCGTCACCACGGCGACATCCGCCTTCTCTTCTTCTTCCGGCAAAAAATTCCGGCCCAGAATTGGGCGCACCCCGAGCACATCGAAATAGTTGGAGGTCAATCGCCCGCCAAAAACCTGCGCCGGATCGCCGAGACCGGTTAGAGTGAAGGCAAAGAAATTCTCTCCCGCGAAACCATCGAAAATTGTCTGCCCGTCGCGATAATGCTGGTAGCGTGGCGCGGATACAGGGATGTCGACCAGGTCGCGCGACTTGTCGCCAGTAAACAGATGGAGAACGCGCGACGGCTCCTTGAATGGCAGCCCGCGCAGAAAAAGGTCGTTCACTAAGCTGAAGATCGCGGTGTTGAGCCCGATCCCGAGCGCAAGCGTAATCACAGCTATCGCCGTGAACGCGGGGGATTGCCGAAGTTTGCGAAGGGCAAAACGAATGTCGTTCATGTTGAGGTAGGGTTGAGTTGTTTCGGTAAGTTCATTCGGCGCGCAGAGCGCGGACAGGATCAACCAGAGTTGCTCGCCGCGCCGGCAACAAACAGGCGACGAAGGCGACAGCGATCAAAATGATAATGACCGCGAACATTGTCAGGAGATCGGTTGCGCCGACGCCGAAAAGCAAGCTTTGCAGCAAACGCGTGCAAACAAAAACGCCGATCAGACCGAGCACAACGCCGGCGGTGACGAAACGCATCCCCTGGCCGATGACGAGGCGAAGTACGTCGTAGCGTTGCGCGCCAAGTGCGAGACGAATTCCAATCTCCTGCGTCCGCTGCGTGACTGAGTAGCTCATGACTCCGAAAATCCCTGCGGCGGCAAGCAGGAGCGCGATCAGAGCGAACAACCCAACCAGCATTGCGTTCAAACGCGGCTGCGCGATTGACTTCGACATGTAGTCCGCCAGTGTTCGAGTCCGATAAACGGGCACCTCCTTATCGATCTCACCAACCGTCCGGCGCAAAGTGCCAACCAATGTTTGCGGATCCATTTGGGTCCGAACGAAAATCGACATTGACGGAATTGCGAACTGTTGATGCGGAATGTAAATCTGCGGCTTCGGCGCCGAGCGCAGACTGATCAAATGCATGTCGGCGACAACGCCGACGATCTCACGCACCGGCGGCTTGCCCGGATCGACCGATCCGTTCGGAATGATGCGCTTGCCGATTGGATCTTCGCCGGGAAAAAATTGTTTTGCGAAGCCCTCAGACACAATCGCGACCGGCAGCGAATTCCGGTCGTCGTGGTCGGTGAAAGCGCGACCGTTGCGGGTTGTGACGCGCATCGCTTGAAAGTAGTCAGGCGTGACCACGTTCACCTGGGCGGCCGGTTCCTGGCTGGCTGGCACCGGGCGTTGTTCGAAATTAAAAGTAAAACTAATTTCGCTTCCACTGAGCGGAACCCACCACGCTGCTCCAGCCGATTGCACGCCCGGAAGAGTGGACACGCGGTCGAGGAGTTTTTTGTAGAAACCAGCCGCTTGCTCCGGCTTGCCGTAATTTACCTCCGGAAGCGCGACCCGCGCGGTCGTGACATTCGTGACGTCAAATCCGGCCGGAACTTTTTGAAGGCGAAGAAAGCTTCCGACCAGCAGTCCCGCGCTGGCCAGAAGCACGAGCGCGAGAACGATTTCAGTCACGACGAGGGCTGCGCGCGTGCGACGACCGCCGGTCCCTTCGGTCGAGCCGCGCGAACTTTCGTTCAACGAACCGGCGAGATTAGGACGCGATGCGCGCCATGCAGGCAGGAGACCGGCAATCATCCCAACTCCAAGACTAATCAGCGCTGTGAACACGAGAACACGGAGGTCGAGTGAGATTTCATCGATTCGCGGAATACTCGGCAGAAAAGCCTTGAGCGAGTCGATGCCCCAAAACGCAATCAACAACCCGGCAAGACCGCCGAGCGCACCGAGCAACGTACTTTCAGCCAGCAGTTGCTGAACAATATGCCAGCGTCCGGCGCCGAGCGCGGCCCGGATGCTTATTTCTCGATTGCGCGACAGCGAACGCGCCAGCAACAAATTGGCCACGTTTACACAAGCGACGAGCAGAACGCAGCCTGCCATCGCAAACAACATCAGCAGCGCTGAATGCGTGCTGCCGATCATCGCGCTAATTTGGGGAATAACTTTCGCGCCAACATGGAGCTTCGCGTCCGGATATCGCTGCCGCCAGTTCGCCGTGATCGTGTCGATGTTCGCCTGCGCTTGTTGAAGGGAGACATTCGGTTTCAAGCGCGCGACGCAAGAGAAGAAATCATTGTCGCGTTGCTCGGTCATCGGTGGTGATCCGTCTTTCGATTCCCGCAAGATCGACACCGGAATCCAAAGCTCCGGCGAGATGGACGAGATCGGGAAAGTGAATCGCGGCGGCATCACGCCGATCACGTGGAAGCTCTGACCGTTGAGCATGATATTTTTTCCGAGAACGTTGCGATCAGCTCCGAACCGCCGCTGCCACAGTTCGTGACTCAAAATGACAACGTGGTTTCCGGGCTCGTCTTCGTTGGGCAAAAAGACACGGCCGAGGACTGGTTGGATTCCCAGCAGTGGAAATAACTCGGTCGAGACCGATTCGCCCTGAACGTGCATCGCCTCCGTTCCGTTGGTCAGCGTGGTGACGCCCTGGTTTGTGTAAACCGCGACGCGCTCGAAAACCTGATTCTGTATTCGCCAATCGACGTAATCGAGATATGAGATGGAATTGATCTCCGTTCCGGGATCAGCTTTCTCGCGCACATCATACTCACCCAGCGCGACAAGATTTTGCGGATCGTGGAACGGCAACGGCCGCAACAACACTGCGTTGACGACGCTAAACATGGCGCTGTTGGCGCCGATCCCGAGCGCCAACGTCAAAATCACAATTCCGCTGAAGAGCGGTTGCTTCAGCAAACCGCGCAACGAATGACGAAAATTTTGCATCGGACGAAACTATTCTGTGCGCAAAGCGACAATGGGATCGACTCGCGAAGCGCGGCGCGCCGGGATCCAGGAGGCAGAAAATGTCGAGACTAACAGAAGCGCGCCACCGCCAAGATAAACTTTCGGATCGATCCCTTGCACCTCGAAAAGAACGCTTTGCAGCGCGCGCGAAAGGGCGAAGGCTGCAAGCAAACCGATCGCCGAACCGATCAGCAGTAACTGCATCCCGTGGGAAAGAACGAGCGTGCGGATTTGGGCCGGGCGCGCGCCGAGCGCGAGCCGGATACCGATTTCACGGACGCGTTTGAGCGTGGTATAAGCGAGAAGTCCGTAAAGACCGATAGTGGCCAGCACCAGCGCGAGCCCGGAGAAGACGGAGAAGAGAAAACTTAACAGACGCTGCGCGCCCCAAGTCTCGCGGACCCGACCGCTCATCGACCGGGCATCGAACACCGGCAGCGAGGAATCGATTGAAGTCACAGCGTCTCGAATCGAACGCTCGGGTGCCGCAGAGGCGATTGTCGATCTTACGAACAGCGTGAGACTGGTTCGCTGGACTTGGCCTAACGAACAATAAATCACCGGCAATGGCGCCATCTCGTCCACCGCATGAAAGCGCATCCGCGCAACCACACCGACGACTTCGCTCATCACCCAGCCTTCCTCGTCGTTGCCGGCATCAACGCCGAGGCGTTTGCCGATCGGATTTTCTCCGGGAAAGTACTGTTCGGCCATGGCTTGATCGATAATGATGACTCGCGGCGAGTCTTTGGTGTCGCGCTCGTCAAACATGCGACCACGCAACAACGGCACCTTGAGCGTCGAAAAATAATTGCCGCCGACCACTTCGAGATCGCCGTTCAACATATCCGAAGGCTGGGGTCGTGGATTCTCTTCGCGCCAAAAGCCGGTTTGCCAGCCGCCCATGAGCGGCCCGTTCGAGCTCACGGCAGCGTCTTGAACACCAGGTAACGCGCGCACTTTGTCGAGCAGTGTCTTGGCGAACGTATCGATCTTGTCGCGGTCGTTATATTTTTTCCACGGCAATTCGAACCTCGCGGTAAAAAGCGCGCGCGGTTCGTAACCTAGCGAAAGCGATTGGAGGCGCGAAAAACTCTTCAAGACCAGGCCCGCTGCGACCAACAACGTGAGCGTCAGGGCAATTTCGCTAATCACCAGCCAATCCCGCGCGCGTTTTGCCGATGGCGGATCGCCGCTTCCAGCGGAGCCTGTCTTCAAGGCGATCTGAACGTCAGCGTGCGAGGCTTGCCAGGCCGGCCATAGCCCGAAAAGCACCGTCGTAAGCGACGCGATTAAAAACGTGAAACCGAGAACCCGGAGATCAAATGAAACCTGTTGAAACCGGGAAACGTCCCCCGGACTCAGCGCGATCAATCCATCCCGGACCCAAACCGCAAGAAAGAACCCGAGCATACCGCCAAGGAGCGCGATCAAAAAACTTTCGAGTAAAAGTTTCTTGGTGAGCTGACCGCGGGTAGCGCCGACGGCTGCGTGGATGGCAAACTCACGCGCACGGGCCGCCCCGCGGGCGGCAAACAAGTTCGCCAGGTTCGCGCAAGCGATGAGCAGAACAAGCCCGACTGCGCCCAGAAGAAGCGTGAGATTCGTCCGGTACTTGCCGACGAGATTCTCCAGCAGCGGCTTGACGACGGCGGTCTCTTTCCCATTCGTTTCCGGGTAAGCTTTTTCCAACCGCGCCGCGATCGTCTTCATTTCACTGCGGGCCTGCTCGAGAGTCACTCCTGGTTTGAGCTTGCCCCAAACGTAGATCATTGGATGTATCATTCGCATCATCCACACTGGGTTGTTGCTCCTCCGCATCATTGACAACCATGCGTCGGTGTCTTGTGGCGAAGTCATCTCGGGAGGCATCACGCCGATGACGGTGAAGCTCTGATCGTGAAGGGTAATCGCCTGGCCCAGAATCTTTGGATCGCGATTGAATGCGCGTCGCCAGAGACGATCACTGATCACGACAACGGGTGGCGCGCCGACTTTATCTTCATCTTCGCTGAAAATGCGTCCAATTTCCGGCGGCACCCCGATCACGTTGAAAAAATTCCGACTGACCGAAGCGCAGGAAATGCGTTCCGGCTCGCGGCCGGGAATGCCGCTCAAATTGCGCGATTCCTTGTGCGTGGCAGCGAGATGCTCAAAAACGGTGTTGTCGTTCCGCCAGTCGAAATAGTCGGGAAGCGCAACGGAGTAATCCTGGCCAGGCCCGGAAGATTCGTTCAAGACCATGATCCGATCCGCGTCCGGATAAGGAATCGGGCGCAGGAGAACTGAGTTAACGATGCTGAAGATCGAAGTGTTCGCGCCGATCCCGAGCCCTAGCGTAATGATCGCAACTGCGGAGAACATCGGGTTCTTGATCAACTGTCGAAATGCAAGTCGAAGATGATTCACGGGCGCAGCTTTATTCAGTTCTCAAGGCGACTATCGGATCGACGCGGGTGGCGCGCCTGGCCGGGACGCAACAGGCAATCAAGGCAACGGCAGTAAGCGAAATGATCGCAGTAATGACAGCGTCGCTATCGAGCGCGCCCACATTGTAAAGCAGCGACATCAACGCGCGGCGAACGGCTACGGCGCCGAGCAAGCCTATGATGATGCCGACACCGACGAGCGAGATGCCGTGACGGAGCACGAGCCGGAAAATACTCGTGCGGGCGGCGCCAAGCGCCATTCGGATACCGAGCTCACGTGTGCGTTGCGTAACCGTGAGCGCCATCACGCCATACAAACCAACGCTCGCCAAAACGAGTGCGAGAAAAGCAAACGTGCCCAGCAACACCATCGTTAACCGGCGAGTCGCGAGACTCGATGCAACTGCTTCGTCCATCGTTGCGATCTGACCAATCGGTTGGTCGGGATCAAGCGCTTGAACTTCGCGCTTCACTGCGGCCACCAGCGGACCAATGTCGCTAAGCCTCGTGCGAACGTGGAGATTGTTTGCGCTTTGCGGATCTTGAGACGCCAGCAAATATTCCTCCACCATCTGGAGCTTTTCGGAATTGTCCTCGCCCGGCGCTTCGTTGCGAGTTCGCGGAACAACCCCCACAATCGTCATCGGAGGCGCCTTCTCATCCAGCGTCTCGTTGTCGTCGATGTGCTGCCCGATCGGATTCTTTCCTACGAAATATTTTCGCGCGAACGATTCATCGATAATGATCGACCTGGAGTGGCCCTTTTCCCCGGGCAAGTCTTCCGGTCCAAAAGCGCGGCCACGCAAGATCGGCATGCCCATTACGCGGAAATAGTCTGGCGAAACCGGACTGACTTCGGCCGGCGGCTTCTGTCCGAGCGGAATCGGGGGAGTGCCGGTAACATGAAACCCGCTGTCCCATTCGTTGTCATCGAACGGACTGTTGGCACTGATTGCGGCCGCCTCGACTCCGGGAATATTTTGAATGCGCTCGAGCAGCCGCGTCCAAAAAGCGTCCTTTTGATCGTCCTTCTTATATTTCGCGTCCGGCAGCGAAATGGGAAAAGTTACAATGCCATGCGGATTGAATCCGAGCGGAGCGTTTTGCGCATGCCAGAAGCTCTTTAAAGTCAATCCCGCACCCGCGAGCAAAACAATCGCCAACGCAACCTGCGTGATCACCAATCCGGAACGCATCCGTTGTCGACCGGCACCATCGCTCGATCCGCGGCCGCCGATTTCGTGCAAGGCCACTGAAAGTGAAGTGCTATGCGAGATTCGCCAGGCCGGCCAAACGCCGACCAAAATGCCCGCCCCTAGTGCTACGAGTGTGGTAAACGTGAGCACACTGATGTCGATCTTGGCCTCGCGGAATCGAGGAACCGTTGGCGGCGTGAGCGCGAGAATCGCATCCAGGCTCCAAACGGTCAGCAAAGCTCCGGCGATTGCGCCGATGATCGCGATCAGAGTGCTCTCAACAAGAAGCTGACGCGCAATGGTCCAGGGGCTCGCGCCAAGCGCAGCGCGCACTGCCATTTCCTTGGATCGGGCGAGCGCACGCGCCAACTGCAAATTCGCAACGTTGGCGCATGCGATTAGCAGAACGCAAGCGACAGCAGCAAGGAGCAGATTCAGACTCGCGCGATAATCCCCAACCGCGGTCTCGAACAAGGGACGCATTGTCACGCGGCGGCCGGTGTTCGTATCCGGATATTTTTTCTCAAGCTGAATGGCGATCGCATTCAGATCGCCGTTTGCCTGGGCGTTGGTTACGCCCGGTTTCAGTCGGCCCAACGCCCAAAAGCCCTGGTGATTGTCCCGGCTTAGCATTCCAGGATCCTTGACGATCTCGCTTAGAGGAATCAGAACGTCTGGTTTGCGCCCGAACTGCAGTTCAGCCGGGAAAACACCGACAATCTCGCGTTCCAAGCCGTCGATTAATGCGCGTTGACCAAGCACATCAGGCGATCCGGCAAAATGTTTTCGCCACAAATTTTCGCTGATCAGCGCGACGTTGGGCGCACCATCGACATCCTCCGCAGCGGTAAGATCCCGGCCGATCCGCGGTTTCAATCCCAACACTGAAAGAAAACCGGAGCTCGCGCGAACGCCGCGGATCCGTTCGGGCGCGCCGCCCGCACCGGTCGACAAGTTAAAATTCTCGCGCCGAACCAGTGCGAGATCCGTAAAGCTTCGCTGCCCCGCGTGCCAGTCGAGCCAGTTCATGTAGCCGACGGCACCGCGCTCGAAAGCATTCGAACGTTCTCGCACTACAATCAATTGGTCCGAGTCGGGATAAGGCAGTGGCCGCAACAGCACCGCGTTCACCACGCTGAAGATTGCGGTGTTGGCGCCGATCCCGAGCGCGAGTGCGAAAATTGCAATTAGCGTGAAGCCTGGATTTTTTACCAGCTGGCGAAACGCGAAGCGGAGATCTTCTAACATCGACAATCTTCTGGGGGTGGCGTTGGATTATTCATATCGCAGCGCGATCATGGGATCGACGCGCGTGGCGCGACGCGCGGGAACGAAACAGGAGGCTGCCGCCACCAGCGTGAGAAGCCCCGCCACCGCAAAATAAATGGAAGGATCGAGTGCGTTAACTTTAAAAAGAATGACTTTGAGAGCGGCCCTGGCGACAACTCCCAAGAGCAAGGCGATGCCGCCTGCGCCGAGAACAAGACCGATGGCGAGTTGCCACGCACCTTGCGTCATGACCATGCGGAAAATGCAACGTGCGTCGGCGCCCAACGCCATGCGAATGCCGAACTCTTGCGTCCGCTGGTTCACCGAAAAACTCATCACTCCGTAGAGGCCAACCGCCGACAAAATGAACGCAACAATTCCAAAAATAGTGAAGAGAGTCGCGACCACACGGTTGCCGTTGAGAATTTCATTGTGCAATCGCGCCGGCGTGCCGGCGAAATAAGTCGGGAGATTCGAATCGATCTCGGCGACTGCCTTGCTCAATGCCGGGCCGAGAGTTTCCGCGCGCTGACCCCCACGCGGACGGACAAGGATCGTGCAAAATTGCGTCGCAGGCGACGCGCCAAGCAACGGCATGTAAAATCCGGCGGACTCGGTCTGCTGATCGAACGGTCCCTGCATCAACAAGTCCGGCACCACGCCAACGATGGTTCGCCACAGTTGCGGCTGAGCCGGATTGAAGATCCTCACCTTATGGCCGAGCGGGCTTTGGTTTCCCCAATATTTCCGGGCAAAGCTTGTGTTCACGATCGCGACCGGTTGCTTAATGTCCGAGTCGTCGGCCGTGAAATCGCGCCCTTCCAAGATTTTCAGCCCGAGCGTCGAAAAATAATTGTCGGAAACAGATTCGAAGTTCCCGCGCGGTCGGTCGCGATCGGTCAGATAATTCTGGCCGTCGACTTCGTACTGGCCGTTGGGAGCAAATGTCATTCGAAAGCGATCGCTCATCGCGGCCGCATCGAATTGAGGATTTGCCCGCAACGCGCGCACGGCCCGCACGAAAAATTGCCGCCGCGCGTCCTCATTCGGGTAGGCCCCTTCCATCAACGCCATTCGCGCGCTGTAAACCGCGCTCTCGTCGTAGCCGTAGTCGAGCTTGGTCTGATTTCGGATCGATTTGATTTGCAACGTCGCCGCGATCAAAAGCGCCGCGGTCAACGCGATCTGTCCGACCACGAGCACGCGCGTGATAATATTGACCAGGCGACTGGTGTTGCCTCGTCCGCCTTCTTTCATGATCTCCGCCGTGTTGCGTCGGGCGCTGAGATACGCCGGAACCAAGCCTGAGATCAGTGTCGAGGCCAAAGTAATCGCGATAATGAAGGTGAGAACGCGACCGTCGATCGTGAATTGCCACCAATAAGGCAGTGGAAATGGCGACGCGCTGAACGCCCGCACCAGCATATCGACCGCCCAATAGGCCAGGAGCACGCCGGCGACAGCACCAAATGCCGCTACAACCAAACTTTCCGTCAGCATTTGGCGGACGAGTCTCCAACGCGTGGCCCCGAGCGCGCCGCGGATCGCGAGCTCTTTCGCCCGCAAAGCGGCTCGGCCAAATTGCATGTTCATCACGTTCACGCACGCGATGACCAAAACCAGAATGACCGCCGCGAGCATCGCCCAGATGATCTGGCGTAGTTGCACGCCGGTGAATGCGTTTAGAAGCGGCTGGACGGTGGCTGACGTAAAATTTTGGTTCGTTTTCGGATTGTCCTCGGCCAGGTGGTGCGCGAGCGCGACAAACTCGGCATTAACTTGATCGAGAGTCACACCCGGTTTGAGTCGGCCCATTACCGCAGGCGCGGGATTGTTCGCCCCGAGCACGAGTTCGCCGCGCGGCCGTGGCGGATACTCGTTATATAGAGGCGTCCAGAGCTCTTCCGAAAATGGAAACTTAAAATTCGGGGGCATAACGCCGATAATCGTCGCCGCCTTGCCGTTAATCCGAACGCTTTGGCCGACGATGTTCGGATCGGCGCCGAAATCGCGTCTCCAGATTTCATCACCGAGAAGCGTGACCTTCTCCGCGCCGGGCTTGTTGTCTTCGGCGGCAAAATCGCGACCCATCACCGGCGAAACACCGATGATCTTGAAGAAATCCTCCGTAACGTAGCCGCCGGTGTAGCGCTGCGGATTGTTCTTGTAAGTCACGTTGATTGTCGAGCCAGCCAGGTAGCCGGCCATCATCGTGAACGACTTCTGCGCCGCTTTCAGATCTTCGTAGTCCTGCGCGGCCGGAATCTGGCCGAGACCAAAATTGTTGTTTTGATCGGTGGCCTTGGGATCGATCAGGCCGACGCTTACCAATTGCTCCGGACGAGCAAACGAAAAGCCTCGCAAAACAATCGCGTTGACGACAGTGAACTGCGTCGTCGCGGCACCGATGCCAAGCCCAAGCACGAGCACAGCCAGAAAGCAAAACGACTTCTCTTTGAACAGCACGCGCAATCCCACGCGCACATCCTGACGAAATGAATCTAGAATCATATGTTACCTCGTGCTTGGCTCGACCACCCAACCGTCCCGCAGCTGGATGATCCGATTTCCGTATCCTGCATTTTTCTCCGAGTGCGTGACCTGAATGATGGTCGTGCCTTCGACGTTCAGTTTTTGAAATAGTTGCATGATTTCTTCGCCCTGAGTGGAGTGAAGATTTCCGGTCGGCTCGTCGGCCAGAATCAGCTTTGGGCTGGCGATAATCGCGCGCGCGACGCCAACAAGTTGCTGCTGGCCACCGGAAAGTTGCCGCGGATATAAATCCCGCTTCGCCACCATTTGAAATCGATCAAGCGCGTCGGCCACGATCGCGGCTCGCTCGTTCCGGCCGACTTTTCGATACGACAGCGGAATCTCGAGATTTTCGTAAACGGTTAGGTCGTCAAGCAGATGATACTGCTGAAAAACAAAACCGATCTTCTCGTTGCGGAGGGCGGCCCGTTCCTTGGCCTTCAAATGATGAACGGCGGCGTCGTTGAAAAAATATTCGCCCGTCCAGCCGTGGTCGTGCATTCCGAGAATGTGAAGCAGCGTCGATTTGCCGGCCCCAGACGGCCCCATGACGGAAACGAACTCGCCCTCCGCAACTTCGATGTCGATGTCACGCAGCACATAAAAGAATTTGCCGTGGCCGAGGGGATAACTTCGTTCGAGACTTTTGAGCCGGATCATCATCATGCGTTGTGGCTGAGTGCGATCATGGGATCGGCGCGGGTTGCGCGAAGCGCGGGGATGTAACTGGCGAGCAAACCTACTGCCGAGAGCGCAATCGTTACGAACACGAACGTTGCCGCGTCAAACGCACCGACATTGTAGAGGGACGCCGAGAGCGTGCGCGTTGAAAAAAAGGCGAGGATCAATCCAATCACGGCGCCGATTCCAACCAGCTTAACGGCGTGACCCACCACGAGTTTCAGAACGTCGGATCGTTGCGCTCCCAACGCCATGCGCACGCCAATTTCGTGCGTGCGCTGCACGACCAGATAAGAAATTACTCCGTAAATTCCAACGCCCGCCAACAACAAGGCGATTCCGGCAAAGGCGCCGAGCAACACCATCGACATCCTTCGCGGTGCGACTGAATCGGCGGTTACCGTTTCGAGCGTGCGCACGTTCGCGATTGGTTGGTCCGGATCAATCGACTGGATTTCGCGGCGAATCGCGGATGTGAGACTGCGCGGGTCCTGCGTGCTCCGCACCACCAGGATCATTTGGTTCTGCGCGCGCTGCGCCAGCGACAAATAATATTCCGGCGCCGGATCGACATCGAGGCCACGATGTCGAATGCTTCGGACAATTCCGACAATCGTCAGCCACTCTGGATCCGGTTTGCGCGGATCGCTAAACGTGATCCGCTTCCCGAGCGCGTCTTCATTCGCCCAATATTTTTTCGCGAGCGCATCATTAATGATCACCACGCCGGGCGCGTCGGCATTATCGGCCTCGCTGAAAAATCTTCCGCGCAGCAGCGGCGTTTTCAAGACTCGGAAATAATCCGACGTAACAATCCGAAGTTCTTCGTCCGGGCCCGGCTCGTTCGGACGCATCTCGCGTCCTTCAATCCTAAATGACGAATCCGTGTTCGATCCACTCAACGGCAGTACGATCGTAAAACCGGCGGCTTCGACACCGGGCAATTGCTGAACGCGATGCAGCGCTTCGTCCCAAAAATTCGTCATCGCCGCACCGTGATTGTAATCAGCGCTTCCCCGCTGCGGATAGTTCGTCTCCGACAGATCCAGCTCGGCAGTCAGAATGTTTCGACGATCGAATCCAGGATCGATGTTTTGCACGCGCGCGTAGCTTTTAAGTAAAAGTCCTGCGCCAACCAGCAACACCAGCGCCAGCGCGATCTCGGCGATAACGAGCGAATTCCGAACTTGATTACGCCGCGCGCCCGTTGTTGATGAACGCCCGCCTTCTTTCAGCGCTTCGGTGAGCTCCGGTTTCGCGCTGGCGAACGCCGGAATCAGCCCGAACAAGATTCCCGTTCCCACAGCGACTACGGCCGTCACGATCATCACCGCAAGATCGACATTCACCTCAGCGAGACGCGGAATCGTGCGCGCGCCGATTTGTTTGAGCAGCTCCAGCCCCCAAACCGAAAGAAAAATTCCAATCGCAGCGCCGGCCAAAGCGAGCAACACGCTCTCGGTCAACATTTGTCGCAGCAAACGCCAGCGTCCGGCTCCAAGCGCGACGCGAATAGCCAGCTCGCGTTCGCGTGCGCTCGCCCGAGCGAGCAACATCGTCGCGAGATTCGCGCACGCGATCAGCAAAACAAAAACCACCGCGCCGAGCAAAATCCCCAGACCGGCTCGCATATTGCCGATGACTTGATCGTGAAGCGGATAAATTTTTGCGCCGAACCCGCCGCCGCCATAGTTGTCGCGATAAGTCTGGATCCAATTCGCAACTATCTTGTCCAGCTCGGCCTGCGCTTTCGTCAGCGACACGTCCGGGCGGAGTCGCGTGACCAGCGCATAATTACGGTTGCCGCGCTCCTTCAACTCGAGGGGCGTAAACGCGAGTGGTTTCCAAATATCGACGCGCTCGGCGAATTGATTGCCCTGAACTCCGAAAAGCGGGATCGGAAATTCAAATTTCGACGGCATGATCCCAATCACCGGGTAACTGCGCCCATTCAGCAGCAGCGTCTTGCCAACCAGCATCGGGTCGGAATTGAACCGCCGCTTCCAAAGCCGCTCGCTGATCACGATGACGTCATCGTGACCTTCTCCCTGTTCTTCGCGCGCGAACGTCCGCCCTTTGAGCGGCTCAGCTCCGAGCAACGAAAATAACGACGGCGCGACCAGTGCGCCCGAAATTCTTTCCGGAACATCGCCGCCGCCTAGATTGAATGTTTGATAATTAAAGGCCGCGAGTCCGGTCCCGCTTTGGAATTCCTTTTCCAGGTCGAGATATTCCGGCGGCGAACAGGGAATGCGCTCAAGCCCCTGGGTCTTGAATTGTTCCCAGATCAAGGCGATTCGGGAAGGCTGCTGATACGGCAGTGGCCGGACCAGGAGTGCGTTGATCAAACTGAAGACGGCGCTGTTCGCGCCAATCGCCAACGCCAGCGTTGCAATCGCGATCGCAGTGAAGCCGGGGCTTTTCGCCAGGCCCCGAAGCGCCACTTTAATTTCGCTCAGCATAACCGCTGGGTGTTGTTGATCTTACATTTCGTTTAGGCCGCGATCCGGCTGTCCTCCACCACTCGACCGTCGAACAAATGAACCGTGCGATCGGCATGCTTCGCAAACCGCTCGTCATGGGTGACCATGCAAATGGTTGCACCACCGGCGTGCAATTCCTTGAGCAGGTTCATCACCGCTTCGCCATTCCGCGAATCGAGGTTTCCGGTCGGCTCGTCCGCGAGCAGAATCGCCGGCTTACCGGCCAGTGCGCGGGCAACCGCGACGCGTTGCTGCTGGCCACCCGAGAGCTGGCTCGGCAGATGTTTCGCCCGATGCGCCATGCCAACGCGATCGAGCGCCTGAGTGACCAGCGTCTTCCGGTCGCCCGCGCTCATCCCGCGATACGTCAGCGGTAGTTCGACGTTTTCGAATACCGTGAGGTCGCCGATCAAGTTGAAGCTTTGGAAAATGAAACCGATCTCGCGGTTCCGGATACGCGCCCGATCCGCGAACGAAAGGTTCGCGACTTCGTTTCCTTTGAGCGCGTAACTTCCGTCCGACGGCGTGTCGAGCAGACCGAGGATCGACAATAACGTCGATTTGCCGCAGCCCGACGGGCCGGCTATTGAAACGTATTCGCCGTCGCGGATATCCAAATGGATTCCGGAAAGCGCGTGCGTCTCGACTTCGTCAGTGAGAAACACTTTGGTGACCGCGTCGAGCCGGATCAACGGCGTTGAACCGTTTGCACTGGACCGAGTTGATGAATGAGGATGATGTTGGGTTGATATCATGGTTGGCATGGTTGGTTTTTAGTTGAGTCGAATTCTTTCGTGTGAATCCCAGGCACTGGTATCGGAGAGGATGACCTGATCGCCCGGATTCAGGCCGCTAAGAATTTCAATGGTGTTAACCGAGCTCTTGCCCAGTTTCACCGGCGTGCGCACGGCTTCGTTGCTGCCGGCAACGAGCTTGAACATGCCGACCGTATTATTTTCCTGACCAAACGCCGGCCGGCCGACATAAACAACATTGTCGAGACGCTCGAGCTCGATCGTTCCATCGACGCTCAGATCCGGACGCGCGCCTTTCGGCAAATCTTCATCAAACGCGACGTCGACCGTCACCGTTCCCTGCTCCACCGCCGGATCGACTCGCTTAACGTGGCCCTTTACCACACCGTTGCGCGTGTCGATCGTCGCCGCCTGGTTCGGCTGAATATCTTTCGCCTGCGTCTCCGCGATCTTGACTTGCGCTTTAAGCTTCGAAGGATCGGCAACGCGGGCGAGATTGTCACCCGGTTTCACCCGCTGACCGACTTGCACTGGCAAAGCTTGCAACACGCCCGACATTCCCGCTTTCACGTGCAACGCCTCGACCTGGTCGAGTTTTAGCTTGGCCAACTGGTTTGCCTGATCCACCGCCGCCTGTTTCGATGCGAGCTGTGGTTCAATGGAATCGCGCGCGAACGCGAATCGCTTCGACTCGATGTCATCGGTCTTCTGACATTCCTCCTCTTTAATTTTCGAAGTTTTGTAAACTAGGTCAGCAACGAGACCGTTCTTGGCCAGCTGATCGTTCGTCTGGCGCTCCATTCTCGCTTGTTCGTAAGCCGAATGCGCCGTGGCAGATTTCGATTCTTGATCCAACAGTTCGCGCTGCAAAGTTGCGCGCTCCGTCGCAAGCTCCGCCTCCGCGGCTTTCGCCTTCGACTCTGCTTCGTGCGCGCTCTGTTCTAATTCCGGGCTGGTCAACTCTAGTATAACGTCACCGGATTCGACTTTTGTTCCCGGCCAGATCAAAATTTTCTCGACGCTGGCCTCCGTTGTCGCCGGGATCCAACGAAATTCCTCCGGAACGAGCGTGCCGAGTCCGCGCACTTGCCGCACCATCGGACCGCGCTTCACGGTGTCGATCCAAACCGTCGAGCGGTCCACGCTTGGCGCCGCCGGTTTTAATCGCGATAACGCAAACGTCGCTAGAACCAAGCCGACTGCGCTTGCACAAATGATCAGAATGCGGCGCTTCCGTTTTTTCTCGGCTACGCCTTTTCGCGGAACATCCATCGAGGAAAGGCTCGGCGTAAAATCGCTTGGCCGAACGATCGTATGATCTTCGTCTTTCTGTGGTTGTGGGGTCACGGGTTGATTAAAACACCGGCAGCCCGCGGACGAGATGGATCATCTCTGAAGCGCTCGCCGCAATCGGCACAAGTGCTGATGCGATCAGCGCGGAGAAAATCGCGGCGTTGCTGAGAAAATCCTTATTCTCTTCTGTGTCGAAGTAGTCGCGGCTGATGTCGCGAAACGAATTCGAAATTCTCGCGCAACGACCGGCCAGATTTTCTAGGTTCGAGGCTTGATACTGATAATCAACGAACGGGAATTTCCCCGCGTCTTTGTTTGTGATTGTCGTTGGTTTCATAATTCCTTTCCCTTTCGTCTCTAATGAGAAGCGTTTCGACTACTCGTTGGATTCAAAAGTTTTTTCATTTCGAAAATCGGTATTGCAACGCCCGTGCCACGCCTCAAGACAAAGCCATAAGTCATTGATTATTAGTGACTAAAAGTTAGGCGCAATCTTTCGAGCAATCGCGAAGTGATCCGCTCGTGGGACAATGCCGTCCCGATTTCGGGACAAAATCTGTGAGGAAAAATCTGTCACCCGCGAGCACGTTGAAGACAACAGGAGACATCGCAGACCGAGTTTCTGCCACGCAACGTATTGAGGGTTAGCTACGAAGCTCTGAGAGATCCTTCGCTTACGCTCAGGCTCACGTCACTTTGGCAAACGCAACACAGCTTCCGCGCCGCTACGATCTTTGCGATTCGCCAAACTCAGTGTGCCGCCATGTGCTTCCGCAATTTGCCGGCTCAACGTTAAACCGATTCCGGATCCTTCCGGCTTCGTTGTGAAGAACGGCACGAACAGATTCGTCGGGTTCATGATCCCCGGTCCCTCATCCTTCACGATTACTTCGACGCCATCACTCGCTTCCAGCCACCGAATCAAAGCGTTCCCGCGTGTCTCGAGCGCGGCGTCGACTGCGTTGTGCACCAAATTGATCAGCACTTGTTCGATCTGCGCTTTGTCGGCTTTGATTTGCAATTGCGGGCCGGCCACGATATGCACCTTCTGTCGCGGCTCGAGATTCACCACGCGTTGAACCAGCTCGCCAACATCGACATCCTCTTTTTGCGGTGGCGGCAATTTCGCCAGGCGTGTGTACGCCTGCATGAAACGGCTCAGCGAGTCCGCCCGCGCGGCGATCGATTTCAATCCGCTCTGTGCGTCTTCCCTCCAATCGCGCGGCATCGGCTCGCGTCGGAACAGATTTTCCAAGCTACCGGCAAGGGATTTGATCGGCGCCAGGGAATTATTCATTTCGTGGCCAAGCACACGGACCAATCGTTGCCAGGCGCGGCGCTCCTCTTCGCGCAGGGTCCGGCTCAAGTCAGTCAGTACGACTAGCTCGTGCGGCAATCCCCGTTCGCGAAAAGTGCTTCGCCCCACCCGCCAACGGCCCGAGCCGCCGGGGAAAGACAACGTTAGCGGCTCATCTTCATCTACGTCGAAACATAGCGCCAATCCAAGCTGGTCTGCCTTTCGGCCCAACAATTTGTCGATCGGCTGGCCAAGAAGATTTTCGCCGGCACGATTAACCAGACGCAATCGACGGTCGGGATCGAACGTGAAAACCGAAACTTCGATCTCGGCCATGATCGTTCGCAAAAGTGCAGTCGCTTCGAACGCGCCGAGGCGCTGCACACGCAATGTTTCGCCAAGCGTGTTGATCTCGAGCAACACTTCGCCAAGCGCATCGTCCCCCCGCGCGCCACGGGCCCGGATCGAGTAATCCCCTTCGCGCAACGCCGCCAGCAAATTGCTCATCGTTTGCAGCGGATGCACCACGTGATCGCGCGCAGCCGAAATGAATCCCGCGGCGAAGGCGATGATCACAATCGTGAGCGTCCATTGCACTTTGGCGCTGTAATCGCCGAGCCATAGGATCAACATCGCAGTGATCACCGCCGGCGCGACTGCACCGATTGTCAGCCATGCCAACTTGCCCTCATGCGAAAACCGATGTCGATCTTTCGGCCCGCGCTTCATTCAGCCGCTTTCCGAAATCCGCAATCCGTAATTCGCAATTGATCAGAGACCATGCTGTTGTAAGCGCCGATAGAATGCACTCCGGCTCAGCCCGAGCGATTCGGCTGCTTTGCGCGCGTTCCCGTTGTTTCTGGCGAGCGCTTTCTTGATCAGGAACGCTTCGACTTCTTCGAGGCTCATGTCTTCCAGGCTTTTCGATTCGCCTCCGGTAGTCGTTAGGCCAAGATCGGCCGCCCTGATCTGTGAGCCGCGCGCCATCAAGACCGCGCGCTCGATTACATGATCGAGCTCGCGAACATTTCCCGGATACGAATGTTGCATCAATCTGTCGCGCGCCGTTTCGTCGAACCCGTCGAGTTCCTTGCGATAACGTTGCGCATGCATCAGCAGAAAATTGTTCGCCAGCGGAATGATGTCTTCGCGCCGGTCGCGCAAAGGCGGCAGCGCGATTTCGATCGTGTTCAGGCGAAAAAGTAAGTCCTGCCGAAATTTCCCCGCCGCGACTTCGTCCGCGAGGTTCGCATTCGTCGCGGAGATGGTCCGCACATTCGCGTGCAGCGTTTTCGACGAACCGACCCGTTCGAAATCGCCCGTCTCGATCACACGCAACAGTTTGGCCTGTTGGTTAAGCGGAATGTTCGCGATCTCGTCCATGAAAAGCGAGCTTTCGTCAGCCAGCTCGAACCGCCCGGCGCGATCGGTCTTCGCATCGGTGAACGCGCCTTTGACATGACCAAATAGCTCGCTCTCGAACAACGTCTCCGACAAGCCGCCCATGTTCACCGTGATCATGCTGTGCGACCCACGAGGCGAGAGCCCGTGCAACGCTTGCGCTATGAGACTTTTACCGGTACCGTTCTCGCCGGTGATAAGGATGTTCGCGTCCGACGGCGCGACGCGCTGGATCATCTCGATCACTGGCCGCATCGACGACGCCTCAGCAATGAGGTTCGGAACATTGCCGCCAAGAAGTTTGTTTGCCGCCTCGAGTTTTCGGCCTTTGCGCAACGCCCCCCCAAGCTCGATCTGCGTCCGGACAATCGTGAGCAACCGCTCGTTGTCCCACGGTTTCGGCACGAAATCGCGCGCGCCGCGTTTCATTGCCTCTACCGCGAGGTCGATCGTCGCCCACGCCGTCATCACCACGATTGGAAGGGTGCTGTCCAAGGCCTGGATCTTCGGAATTACTTCAAGACCTTCCTGGCCTGAAGTCGTATCGCGCGTGTAATTCAGGTCCATCATCAGCAGCGCGTAATCACGTTGCTGAAGCGCGTTGAAAATTCCAGTGATCGACGTAACCGACTCGGTTTGGTGCCCCTCGCCCTTGAGCAAGATCCGCAGCGCTTCCAGCACATCGCGCTGATCATCGGCAATAAGAACCCGACTCACCGGCTAACTCTCAACCGCGAATCCGTCGTTCTGTCAACGTTTGGAAGTTGCAACCCAAGACAACGCCAGGGTTTTGAGGTTCGCCGCCGAATTTCCAGAGCAAATGCGGCACCGCTATCGGATGCAAGCTTCGAGGAATTAGTTCGAGGAATTAGAGGTCGATTGAGTACTCAATTTCACACGTTTTAAACAGCTAGTTCCTTGGCGAATCCGAGCTCAAACTGACCTAATTTTCTCTTTCATCCTTCTTCCTTCATAATTCATCCTTTCTTCCATGGAAGCGCCGGACTGGGTAGCACTTAGCGATGAGCAACTGCTCGAGCGACGGATCTCGTCACTAGGACTTCGACTCGAGGACACGCCGCTCCAGCCGCTAATTCAACAGTTATATAATGAGCTGGCGGCGAAAGGGCTTGCGTTTCATCCCCCAACCTACATCGGCGATGAATGGTTCGTGCCGATCGGAATCCCCGCGATCTTCGTTCCGTTTTTTTTAGGCCACGATCGACTCCGCGCGCTGGAGCGGACGATGATGCTCGAAGTTGAGGGCGAAACGCCGGAGTGGTTCATGAAACTGATGCGGCATGAGGCCGGTCACGCCTACATGTACGCCTACCGGCTCACCCGAAAGAAAAGATGGCAACAACTCTTCGGGCAAACATCCAATGAAGAGACGCCGAGTTTTTATCGGCCGCGCCCATTCAGCCGCAGCTACGTCGTGCATCTAGACGATTGGTACGCGCAGGCGCACCCAGACGAAGATTTCGCGGAGACGTTTGCGATCTGGCTAACGCCGGACTTCGACTGGCAGCAGCGTTACGTCGGCTGGAAGGCAATCCACAAACTCGAATACGTCGATGAGCTCATGAAGTCGCTCGCCGGCAAACCGCCAGCGCTGATGGCGAAATACCGTGAGGCCGAATACAATTTTCTGAACGTAAAGCTGAAGACCTACTACGCGCGGAAACGGAAACTTTACGAAGAACAGTATCCCGGCTTCTACGATGTCGATCTTCGTCAGTTGTTTTCGGCGACGGCCGGGATCAAGGCTAGCAGTTATCTGCGCCAGCGGCGACGGCGTTTGATGAATTCCATCTCGCAATGGACGAACGAGAAAAAATTCCGGATCAATCAATTGCTGAATCGGTTGATCGACCGCAGCGATGAGCTCGGCTTGCGGGTGCAAAACGACGATCCGCAGCAGGATTTTCGCGTCGCATCTTACATCACAACGCTGGTGATGAATTATCTGTTCACTGGCAAATTCAAACGCACGAAGTAGCGCCGTGAAAAAGAAACTCAAAGTCCTGGTCTTATTTGATGGCGTGCAGCCAACGCCCATTGACGCCGATTTGAGCGAGCAAATGAAGACCGAGGAGTGGGAGACCGAGGCGAACGTGATGGCGGCGCTGAGAGAGCTCGGTCACAGCGCGGAACACCTCGCCATCTACGACGATGTCGATCTTGTCCGGCAAAAAATGGAAAGCTTCCAGCCGGACGTGCTTTTCAATCTGGTCGAGCAATTCAAAAACAATCCCGAGTTCGACCAGAACATCGTTTCGCTGCTCGAGATGCAAGGCGTGCCATTCACCGGCTGCGGGTCGACCGGGCTGACGCTCTGCAAACACAAAGGCATCTCAAAGAAAATTCTCGGCCATCACGGAATTCCGACGCCGAATTTTATGGTGATCCCGCGCGGACAACGCATCGCCGGGCCTCGGCCATTGAAGTTTCCGATTCTTGTAAAGCCGGTGAAAGAGGAGGCCTCGTATGGAATTTCGCGCGCGTCGTTTGTCCAAAATGACGAGCAATTCCGCGACCGGATTACGTTCATTCACGACAAGTACAAAAGCGACGCCATCGCCGAGGAGTACATCGAGGGTCGCGAACTTTACGTGAGCATCATGGGCAACACGCGACTGACGGTTTTTCCGATCCGCGAATTGATTTTCCGCGAAGTGCCGCCCAACGAGCCAAGGATCGCGACCTACAAAGCGAAATGGGACGAGAAATATCGGAAACGCTGGGGGCTTGAGGGACAGTTCGCCGACAATCTCGACGCCGAATTGGTGAAAGAAATCGAGAAAACCTGCAAAGAAATCTATCGGTTACTCACGATCGATGGTTACGCGCGAATCGACTTGCGACTCACCGCCGATAACAAAGCATATTTTATAGAGGCGAACCCGAACCCGCATCTCGCGGCCGACGAAGATTTCGCGCAATCGGCGGCCAAAGCGGGCATGAAGTATCCACAGTTAATTCAGGGTATCATTCGACTCGGGATGAGGCCGAGCCGGACTGGCATTCAACAGCTCCCACGAACCGGACGACTCTAAGAAAAGTCTAGCGCAACTCGGCTGCGGAGACGACTGTTTAATGCCCTGCCAATTGGGCTTTCCCCGTATGGAACCCACGACGTTTTTGGAGCACTACCGCCTCTGCAGGAGCGAAGCGGGTCGGGAGGTCACTCGGACCGGCGTGGCCATCAATTACGAGGCGATCGATACCCGATCGCATGACCCGGTCCGTTTGCAGGTGATTCCGGTGGCGACGATTGAACCGGAAAAACTGGTGCAGTTAAAAGAACGCGCCGAAACCGCAGAGAAGCTGGATCACGTTAACATCGCCAAGACATTCGCGGTCGGCGTCGATCATGATTACTTCGTGTTGGCCTCAGAACATTTCGAAGGCGAAACGGCCGACGCGTGGATTGTCGAGAATGGACCGATGGCGGCAGACGCAGCGCTGCGTGTTGGATTGCAAGTAGTTAGGGCACTCGGGGCGGCTGCATATTTCAATCTTACCCATCGCGCCATTCAACCGTCGAACTTGGTGATTGTGCCAGGTCAATCGCCCGATGGTGGTTGGCCGTTTGTGAAGCTCTTGAATTTTGGTCTCGCGAGTCTCGAATTGCATTCGGACAGCGCCGAGGCGCTCGAGCTCGCGCCTTCGATCTCACCGCAATTCGCGAGTCCGGAGCAGCGCGCTCATGGCGAGATCGATTTCCGATCGGAAATGTATTCGCTCGGCGCAACGATGTGCTTCTTGCTGACCGGGGCAGCGCCGCTCGCGGTCAGCGGGATAAAAGCGCGTTTTCGAATCCGGCGCTTGCCTGAACTGCGGCACGCGCCGAAGCCGCTGTACAATTTGCTCGTTTATTTGTTGCGCGAAGACCCGAGCAATCGACCGCCCGATTCGGTCGTGCTCGAAAAAGAGATGCGCGATTGCCTGACAAAAATCGAACGGCGTCAGGCGATCGGTCGCAAATTGGGAATTTCTCTGACGACAGTCGTGCCGAGAAAACTGAAAGAACCGAAACAACAGGTGAGCCCTCTGGCACAAGTGTTAGGCGGTTTCACGGCCGTTCTCGTTCTTCTTCTGGGTGCAGCAGCGGGCGCTGAATATTTCTTTCCCGACAAGATACCATATTTCCGTCGCAACGGGAAAATTGGCGTTCCAATCGGAGTTCCAGATGCATCGAAATTCGCAACAGCCCGGGCCCAACCTATGGATGAGGCAGTTGCCACGAATGAACCCAAACAAAATGCGTCGCCTGAAATCGCGGACTCGAATCAAAATCCGCCGCCCAACGTTGAACAAAATCGAGCGACTGACGTTCACGCGACAACTCCGGCAGTGGTAAGCAACGCGCAGAGTGGTTCCGTCGCACAACAACAACAACAACAACAACAATCGGAGCCGGCGGCGCCCGCGCTCGGGCCAAACGGAACATCCACGCCATCGACGGCTGGTCCCGAAAATTCCGAACAATCGTCAACTGCCGGAGCGAGCGAATCGACTACACA
>Ga0310914_10000119_pt1 | contig 39637 bp, 46 predicted proteins | sample GREbulkMGAN108_FD_203450 | JGI IMG/M metagenome (GOLD analysis project Ga0310914, IMG submission 203450) | Lab enrichment of tropical soil microbial communities from Luquillo Experimental Forest, Puerto Rico - GRE.bulkMG.AN108 | ecosystem: Environmental > Terrestrial > Soil > Tropical forest >... | reverse complement strand
TAGTGTCCTGGGTGGCCGCCCTCACTCAGAAGCGTGGGCTCAATGCCCTTTCTCTCATCCCGGATCCCCGAACGAAACTGCCGTTCGTCATAGCGGAGTTCCACTTCGATCCGCTTTGCCTGCGCGCGTTTGAAGGCATTGAAGCAAGGCCTCCCCAGCAGTAGGAACCCCACCCATTACGCGCAACGCTCATCATACTCTTAAACTTGGCCCGCCTCCCATATCGACCTTTGTCCAATAGATTGGAGTGATCTGGGGATGACATTCTTCACGTCAACACCTGGGAGTGGGAGCCCAAGACTGGCAAGGTTCTTACCAGGTCAGTGCTCTGAAACTGCTACCCTTCACACGCCACGCCCGTCGTGAACAGCAAATCGTGGAGTTGATCGCATCGGCCTTTTGAATAAGCAGGTCGGCCTCGAGATCGGCAGCACCGAGATCACCGGTTAAGGCGCACCGTGGGCAGGTCATGCAGAAGATGAAGGCGAATTCTCTAGCTGAACTAATAAGTATTGCTGCCAAGCTCGCGTCCGCGCGTCAGGCAATTCCATCGGCGTGAAGGCAGCATCGTCCTAGCTCAGTCAACCAATACCATCGTCCAATTGTCTCGAACAAGAGTTGATGGCCTAATGAAAACGTGTGAGTTTCGATTGATTATGTAACACACGCTCAATTCAGGGTCTAACAAAAAAATCTAAGGAGAAGTGGTTATGAACAACTTACGAAAAGAGACCGACAGCCTCGGCGTGGTCGAGGTACCTGCGGACAAGCTCTGGGGTGCACAAACCCAGCGTTCGCTCGAACACTTCAGCATTGGGAAGGATTTGATTCCCCGCGAAATGATCACGGCCTATGCGATTTTGAAGAAAGGCGCCGCCAATGCAAACTTTTCCGGCAAGCGCCTCGATCAGAAGCGCCACGATCTGATTGTGCAAGTCTGCGACGAAATCCTCGCCGGCCAGCATCACGACATGTTCCCCCTCCACGTGTGGATGACCGGCAGCGGCACCCAATTCAATATGAATGTTAACGAAGTGATCTCTAACCGCTGCAGCCAGATCGCTGGCACGCCACTCGGAAGCAAGACGCCGGTTCATCCCAACGATCATGTCAACATGTCCCAGTCGTCAAACGACTCCTTCCCATCAGCCATGAACATCGCAGCAGCAGTCAATGTGAAGCAGCGGCTGATCCCGGCTGTGACGCAACTCCGTGGTGCGATCGCCGCGAAGGTGAAAGAGTGGGACGACATCGTCAAGATCGGGCGCACACACATGCAAGACGCCACACCGCTCACTCTTGGGCAAGAGTGGTCCGGTTATGAAGGTGTGCTAACAGACGATCTTGATCGGATCGAAGATGGGCTGAAGGGTGTCTATCGTCTCGCGCTCGGCGGTACGGCGGTCGGAACTGGCCTCAATTCAGCGCCCGGCTTCGCCGAGGCCGTTGCAGCCGAGATCGCTAAGCTCACCGGCCTGCCTTTCGTTACTGCGCCAAACAAATTCACCGTTCAGGGCGCTCACGACGCGCAGGTACAGCTTTCTGGCACACTGCGCACACTAGCGGTCTCACTCTACAAGATCGCCAACGACGTCCGCCTCATGTCCTGCGGCCCACGAGCGGGATTCGCGGAGCTGACGATTCCAGAAAACGAACCTGGCTCCTCGATCATGCCCGGTAAGGTAAACCCCACCCAGGCCGAAGCCCTCGCGATGGTTGCTGTCCAGGTGATGGCGAACGACACAGCGGTGGGCTTTGGTGGCGCCGGCGGTTACCTCGAAATGAACGTTTACAAGCCCCTGATTATCTTCAATGTGACCCACTCCATCACGATCATGACCGATTCATGCACGAACTTCCGGAAATTCCTGGTGGAAGGAACCAAGCCCAATCTGAAGAAGATCAACCAATATGTTGAAGAGTCGCTAATGCTGGTGACGGCGCTTTCGCCGGTGATCGGCTACGACAAGGCTTCCAAGATTGCACACTATGCGAATGACAACGACCTCACGCTCAAAGCTGCAGCGCTAAAGCTCGGCTTCGTGACGGAAGCTGAATTTGATAGCGTTGTCGATCCAAAGAAAATGGTCCGACCCTATGTAGCGTTGCCCGCCGTCGCTGCCTAAGGCGGTCCTTTTGACCATCGATACGCCCACGGCTGGGGCCGGCGTGAGTTTCAGGGCGGCTCCATTTCAACCGTGTGGTCGGAGGGTTCCGATGACTCCAGCATTGGTTAAACCGCAGACATTAGGAGTCAGCATAACGCGGGAGGAGCGCTCGAATCTAGTCCTCGCGTTTGCTCGAGTCTTGTATATCAACGGCGAATCCACGCATCAGACTTTGGGCGTCGCCGAACGCTTGAGCACCTGTCTGGGACTTCGCGCCACCATCTTCCCGTACTGGGGAGAGCTGGAAGTTCAAACCGAGGACACCGACGGCAAACTCGTTTCGACAGTTGAGGCCTCTCCTTCTGGCGTGGACATGGATCGCGTGGCTTCGACTTCGCGAACAGTTGAGGAGTTGTGTAACGGTTGGCTGGCTCCCGCCAAGGCAATGGAAGCAATCAGCAGAATCTCAGAGGCGCCACCCGCGCCGACGTGGCTGTTTACTCTAGCAGCGGCAGTGGGCGCTGTTGCTTTAGCGGTGATCTTCGGCATCCGACACCTGTCCGCAGCGGCGCTCATATTCGGGAGCGCGGCGGCCGGTGCCGTTCTGCGCCGCACGTTGGCCGGTTACAGCACAAATATCTTTCTGCAACCATTCAGCGCGGCGTTGGTCGCCGGTGTAATTGGGGCGCTGGCAGTTCGCTATGAACTGAGTTCGTCGCTGCGCCTTGTCGCCGTCTGCCCGTGCATGGTGTTGGTGCCGGGGCCGCATTTCCTCAATGGCATGTTGGACTTGATCAGGGGCCGCATCAATCTCGGAGCGGCCCGGCTGGTCTATGCCGTGCTCCTGGTTGTGGCCATCTCTACGGGACTGCTGCTCGGGCTCGCATTTCTTGGCGTTTCCTTACCGGTGGAACCCGCCGGCAGGGCAGTACCACTCTGGCACGACGTTATTGCTGCGGGCGTGGCGGTCGCTTGTTACAGTATTTTCTTTTCTTCGCCTCTCAAAATGCTCCCCTGGCCTGTGGCGGTCGGCACGGTGGCCCACGCTCTAAGATGGGTCGCGCTTACAGCGCTTGGGGCGAGCGCAGCAACGGGTGCATTTGTTGCCTGCCTCATCGTTGGCGTGATCATCACACCGGTCTCGCGCCGATGGAGCATGCCCTTCGCGGCCATCGGCTTCGCCTCCGTGGTCTCAATGATCCCCGGGGTCTTCATGTTCAGGATGGCAAGCGGCCTTGTGCAATTAACTAACAGCTCGCAAAGGACGTGGGAGCTCTTGGGCGCGACGCTGGCTGACGGCTCGGTCGCCATTCTCATTATCTTGGCAATGAGCTTCGGGCTTATCGTCCCGAAGTTAATCATTGATTATGTCAGTGAAGTGACGAAGTCTTGAGCAGCGAAGAAATCTGTTGTGTTCACGATTGAGCCAACCACGACTGGCCGCCACGCTGCGCTCTGTGAGTTGAACTACATTCACCAGGAACACTGGCGGCAGCATCGACATTTCAAAGGCTCTGCAGGTGAATAGCGAGTTCGATCTCTCGAGCCAATTCTGGGCCTACCTCGTTAAGAACGGCGTCATCAAAGCGAATCCCCACTTTTAACCGTGTTGGCTTGCAAGGGAACAGTTAGAGTGACCGCAAAAAATTGATGAGGTCCTGTTTTTCCGGCGTACTCAAGCGATTGAAACGCTCAATAACTTTATTTGCCTCGCTGCCCGAGCTCTTGTGGGCCGAGATAGCCTCCACCAAGTTGTTCGCCCTTCCGTCATGAAGGAAAAAGATACGTTGCCCCACGCCCCAAAGCGGTGCGGTTCGGAACTCATCAGGGCCTGCACCACCTTGCGTGATGCCGTCGGCGAGACCTTTGCCCATATGATGGACTAGAAGGTCGGAGAAGAGATTCACAGGCTGGTTGGAAAGCGCAACGCTCGGAACGGTCGAGGAGCCGCTCGCGATCATTTTGCCAGTGGTAAACGAAGGCGTGTGACAATGGGCACAGCCGACGTTTTCGAACACTGTCCGCCCCTTCTCAGTGGGTGATGTCGCAGGAGCTGGCGTGGGCGGAGCCAACATTCTCATGAAATTCGCAAACGCCTCAATGTCTGAGAGAACGGCTGTATTGGAAGCAGCAGAGGGAGTAGGGGTCGTCGTGAAGTTGACGGTATCGTTGGGCCTGGCAGTAAACAAGCAACCCGGAGTCTCGTCGCGCTCTTGAGGGAAGAGTTGATTGGAAATCCCCATCTCGACGTTATAGGCTTCGGCCCGCGAACATCAAAAGTGATTTGTTTTGTGCCTTCCACCCGAAGCGGGTGATGGTTCCGTCATTAGCACTGCGGTTCGCGTTGCGCTCAGGTGGGCATTCGGACGCCCGGAAATGCCCAACTTCTTCTTTACCGAGACGTTCTCGTGCATATTTGCGAGGATCGCTGCGTCGGGAATCGCTTCGATGAGCCCACCACCAAAGACGGGCGTCGGGATGCGAAAGATGATGTTCCGATTTCCGCCGCCGGTGACCGGGCTTCCAGCAGGCAAGAAGTCTGGTTGGGCGATGTTGCAACCAGCGGCATCACTGCGACCGGTGATGACATACAAGTCATGGACCTCGCCGTCGTTCGTTCCGTTCGGATTCCGCTTGAAGCGCGCTTCACGAATGGGGACAGTCGGCGTAATAAACCATGGCACCTTGTTGGTTGCCCCATTGAGCGTGGCCATCGCAATCAACGGGTTCTTGGCGGGGCTCGACCCTCCGGCATCAGGCTGCGAGTGGCAGGAGAAGCATTGATTTGAGTTAAAGCGAGGCCCAAGCCCTGTGTTACTGCCGCCTATCACCGTTTCGATGTTCATGAACCTGCTGAGGCATCCCGAAAAAATGCGTTTTCGTCTGCGGTGAGTCCCGGTAAAGACGCACCTGCGCCCGCCGCACCACCACGAGCCCCAGGGTCGACCGGGGCTCGTGCGGTTTGACCCCGCAGGCAAAGGCCAGTCGTCAGTGCTGCCGCAACGATCCCGCCCCAGACCTTCAAAACAGCTCTGCCGACTAAAGTCATGACTCAACCTCCTCGTCAAAAAGCGCAGGCTCAATTCGGCTTCACCCGAGGTCCATGCAATAGTAAACGCTAGCATCAGGCGAGGATGCCGAGCATTGGCGTCAACGAAGCTAATTCCCGATAAGCTGCGAGTGGCACATGTCGAGATGGCGCACTATGTGGTGGGTGTATGTGGGCACAATCGCGTTTGTGCTCACGTTGCTCTTCAACGCACGGCAGGAAGCATACGGGCCGGCGAATACAGGCTGGACACCTTCCTGGCCATCGATGAAAGTTGCTGACGTAACGCCTGGCGGACCGATGGGCAAAGCAGGCGTGCGAGCTGGCGATGTTCTCGAGGCCGCAGGTGGACAGCCTCTTGCGGGGATGCGCGACTGGTTCGTGGCGCGAGCACACTTTGAGCGTGGTCGCCCGATTGATCTTCAGATCCAGCGGGACGGACAACATCTGCGCCTGCACCTCATCATTACTGATTCATCGTTCCGCACTTGGAACAGGACGCAGCGCGACAGCGTACTAGCACTCTACCTTGCTCGCATGATTTTGCTGTCGTTGGCTATGCTAGTGACGTTTGGTTGTCCTCAGCAGCAGCTCGGGTGCGCGTCTTGCAGCATTGATGTTTTGCCGTAGGAGCGGTCGCGGAAGGCTATCCGAGTTCTGGATGGGCCGCTGCGCTCCACCACTTGCCTGCCGTGCTGGCGATTCCCATATGTCTAGCTTCGGTCTCTTGTCTCTTAGCACCGATCATCTCGATAGCATTCTGTGGGAGCTTTAGTCGCTTCCGGTTGTCCCAAAGCTGGGAATGGCTCGTCGTGCTGATACCAACAGTACTGTTTGGAGTACCGCTGGTTGCCTCGTCGATGTTGTTTCTCAGTGTGTGGCCGTTCTATCGGCCGGCACTGCATGCGTGGCTATTGCAGTTGTGGCTTGCGATGACAGTCCTGTATTTCGTGGCAGGCTGGATCATTCTCCTCGCAAACTATTATCGCGCTGAAAGCTTGCAGGAGCGCCGACGAATAGGCGCGCTGTGTACTGTTTCCGTACTCCTCGGCCTCATCATTCTCCACAACTTCTTTGTGCGAAATTGGACTGGCTGGTTCGGCAGCGCGCCGCCCGCTCTGTTCTCCCCTATGACCTTCGTCGTCGAAGCCGTCTTGTTTCTTTCAGCGGCACTGACTCTGACGTACTGCGTGCTGAGCCAATGCGTGCGTAACCAACAAGCGCAGGGAACCGCCATTAAGCCTACCAAGTGAGGTGCAGGACGCAGCTTTACCTTGGTCGGAGTACGAGCCAATCACACGTTACTGTTGTAAACAGGTCCAACATGACAGTTCCCCGTCACAACCGTCCATGAAAAAGAACTACCTTGGCCGCCATCTATCATCAGCGACTTGCGGCTTTTTTCAAGAGAGCCTTTTATGACAGCCAACCCGCCTAGTTGCCACCTCGATAGAGTCACTGTGGGCGAACCTCTACATCCCTCGCTCCATTCAATTTGCATAGGTCCCGCGTCCGCTACGCCAGCGGCTTCCTTCTGACGGTTTTTTCGAGCGCGGTGCGAATCCGGCGAAGGTGAACAAGCCTAAGAATGGTTTAGGCTAGCTTGGAATGACCACCTCTCCGCAACTCGATCCGGTGACCCACTGCTCCGGCTTACAACGACGACAGGTCATCGTGGAATCCACATTTGTTGTGTTGTTGATTGCATCAGCATTCATATTGCGTCTCTGGCCCCTGCGAATCATGCACTTCTGGGACGAGACCGTTTACCTGCAGAATGCTGAAGTCATCTGCTGCGGCAAAGCCAACTATTCCGAACTGGACAGCCGCCCCCCATTGCTCTCGCTCATCTTTGCCGCGGTATTTCTGCTGTGGCACCAAGTGTATGCCGTTAGCATTGCTACTGCTTTGTTAAACGCGCTCGGCCCGGCGCTGCTGTATATCGGCGGCCGCACAATTGCAGGCCGAGTCCCCGCCGCTATCGCGTCGCTGTTACTTGCCTTCTTGCCGTTCTTCGTGGGCGTTTTTCCACCCGGGTTCATGAGCGACGACACCGGCAACAGCCTGCTTTCCGACAGTCCTGCCCTGACCCTCATCCTCCTCTCGTTCTGGCTTCTTCTCCGCGCGCTGCGCAAGCAGACCGACCTTCGATTTGCATGCGGTGGATTCATGCTCGCGCTGGCCGTGCTGGTTCGCTTTCCTTCACTATCAAGTGTCGGCGTGCTGTCACTTCTCATCTTTGCCGCAGATCGATGGTGGAGGGCAGGCTTGGCCTGCGCCACCGGATTTGCCGCCGGGCTGGGGCCGTACTTCTGCTGGTCACGTTTCCGCTACGGCGGCTTTCTGAAAACGCTCCGTAATGGCTGGGGGCACTTCCGAGGCCCTGGAGAATCGCCTTTCTTCTACTTGAAGAATTTTGGCGACATTTTCTCCTGGATTACGGTCGCTGGGCTGGTGCTGTGGATCGTCCGATGGGCTTGGGAGAGCTGGAGGCAGAAAGCCGGAGATCACGGGGTCAGAATGGTTGAGCCCACGGCAGGACGACCCTCACGCCAGCTTGAGGCTTTCCTGTGGCTGTGGGCGGCGTCTCTCCTGCTCTTCTTCAGCGTGTTGCGCCATAAAGAGCCGCGTTACGTCATACCTCTGGCGCCGCCGTTGTTTCTACTGGCTGGTATCGGGCTCAGTATGCTGCTGAGAGGGCGCCAAAGGGCGGCTCGAGTTGCCGGAAGCGTCGTTCTCATTGCGGCGCTCGCCTACACCTTTCTGCCAGTGCGACAGCGCTTTGAATCGCCCTTCATTGATGATGAAGTTTCGGAGGAGATGCGGGTTTCGGATTTCCTGAACCACAGCGTCCCGCCCGCTACGGTGCTGTACTCGGATTTCAACTATCCGGTGTTCGCTTACTACACCAATCTACCGGTCCATCGTCTGCTAGAAAGCGGTTCCACTTTGTACAACGAGCTCAACCGCCTGCCGTGCGATGGAATTTTGATCGCCTATAGGGAAAACACTGAAATTGCAGAGCCGCGTCTGGAATGGCTGGACTCAAATCCACACTTTCGGCGTTTTCGGGAATTCCCTACTCTGGTTCTGTACGAATACCGTGCCAACGCCTCGAGACAAGCACTTCCCTAGCGGATAATGTCGGGCCTCATCGCTTTGTTTCCCTGCGAAATTACTCGCTGCCCCAACTAAAAAGACCTCGCGTCAGTACACGAGCTCTTTATGCGGATTTCAAATACAGACCTCCGTTTCCACGGTTGCCACGCATGTCGGCCGAATTCGCTCCTGCATTTTGCAGCGTTTGTGGTGGGCCTTGATGAGCCATGGACCATTTCAAGCATGGATTTCACTGCGGGTCGCAACGCATATGCTTCCGGTACTCGTCCACACTTCTTCGAGCGAATACCTTCGGGTGCTTCCTAAAGCCCGCAGATGGCTACGTGCCAATGGTTCATCAGGGGGATTGGGCATCAAGCAGCCGCCAAGCCTTTTCTAGCCGCTTCGGGTTGCCAAGCTGCCTCCGGTCAGACCTCTCCGAGGTAATTGACTAAGAATCACCTTTACACTTATTGACGCGACTACCCTCGCGATACGGGGCGTGACGATAATACTTCGGCCTTTGATCCAGCCTCACGTGTAGCCAAGGCACACCAGCTTCGGCCGTGCTGAGCCAAATAGGGTTTGGTCCCAGGCGGCGTTCCGCCAACCTACCGACTAGACGCCAGAGCGCGTGTTGCTGAGGCTCTGGAGCGCTCCTGACAAACGCTCCAATGTGTACATAGTTGGACGGATGGCACGGATGGCCGATGGGACGGGGAACGACTAGAATCGCGTCATGGTTCAAGTTCGAGAATGAGACAACATCATCGCTTGCGGCGGCAGCAAAGTGCTCCGCGAAAGCCTCCGGGTCAGGTTCGGTCTCCAACTCCGGACTATCTATCAGCACAAACTCAAATGGTCCACTCGCTGAGGCTGCCGCGATTGGTGGGGTCTCCCAGCGAAATGCGGAATAAGGCGCATCAGCTAACAACGCGGTAAAAAATGCACGAAAAAGCGGGTCATCCTGCCAACGTTGCAAAACGTCCACGAACGTCACGGGGCGGTTCTCTAGATCAACCCTGATGATGCACCCATGAGCCCGTTGTTCACTGTGAGGTACCCACATGATTTGAATCTTAAACGAGTAAGAAACACAGGACATGAAGTGGGGAGATCGGACACCTCAAAATGAGGTCTGGATCTGACCATAGTCAGGAATGGAATAGTGGTTCTCCGACCGTGACGCTCGGAGCGGTGTAATGAGATGAGTATCCCGAAACTTGTTCATGACTTTTACGGGCGGATATGGAATGAAGGCGATCTCGAAGCTGTCAATGATTTAATGAGCGAGGACTTTCTGTTTCGAGGCTCGCTAGGCTCCGAGCATCGTGGGCGTAGCGCTTTCACAGACTACGTGAAGTCAGTTCGTGGCGCCCTGTCTAACTACCGTTGCGAAATCCTTGATTGTGTCACCGAGGAACAACAAGCGTTCGCGAAGGTGTGTTTTTCAGGACTCCATGTCGCAGATTTTCGAGGCTATTACCCGACTGGCCTTCCTGTCCGTTGGTTAGGCGCAGCACTTTTTCGCTTCGGACCAAGCGCAATCACCGAAGTGTGGGTGCTCGGCGATTTGGATGGCCTCGACCGCCTTCTGAAGGAGAACCACGAGAAGACCTGGGACGGAATCGAACCGCCGACACCGACTTTTTAAGTCTGTGGCTGTCCTGTACATTCAACAACTTGCAGTGGGGACTATTGTGCAGCAAGTATCCAATCATCGTGCGGACTCACTTAATACTCGCGTGTATCTGCGTTTGTCTCGGGCGAACTGATCAAATTCATTCCAGAAGATGACGTGCGGCTTCTTGCGTGTCGATTTTGCCGGACTCCAGTCGATCGAGCCTTTGCTGACCTTTAATGTCCCAAAGAGCTTCCCGTCGCTGTAAACCTTGACGAAGATGTCCTTACTCTGTATCTCCACCCACTGGGGGATGTTGAACTCGAGGTAGTGTTCGGCCATTTACACCTCCTGAAATACGATACCGAAACAGCTTACCGAGCCGCAATTATGTGCTGCTGCTGGAATGCAACACGTCTGACAAGACAGCGGACCTCGTTGGTCCCGGCGAAACACCACCCTACGGGTGGATTCGAGAGCTTACAGAGGCATTCTAAGTAACTCCCTGGCTGTTCTCCTGCCGTGCCTCTTTTTGGCTGCGGTATTCAACCTTTGGCCAATGGTGAAGCGCTTCGATGGCTGCTGATCCATTTTTTCGATCAGTCATCGGCCCCGTGTGGTCGGTAAGCAAGAAACTGACTGCGTTGGAATGACTTCTGGACCGCCTGTAATCTGAAGAAATGTTAACTACGGGAGAGACTGGCGCGCCGTACAGTATCCTGCCACGGGCTCCGCACGGTGTAATTCGGGATGGCCGTTGCATTTTCCTTGCTGGCGATGAGCAATTTCCTTCGCACCAGCCAACTCACTGCCGCTTGCGCAGAACTCTTGGACAGTCCCACCGACTCTGCCAATTCCTGATAACTCACCTGAACCGGTCCCTTCCTACGGGCTTGTTCACAGGTGAGCCATAGGTAGACGAGAAAGCTGGCGGGACGGCGATCATGGCCGACCAGGTCGCGCATCAAAACGTCTACGACGTAATCATCCAAACTCATCATGGCTGTACCGACTAACAATATAGCAATGAATAGCTGATTGCGCTCCCTGGTTGCGCAGACTACTCTGCGGACATTTCAAGGAGGACACCGATGATCAGGGGAATAAAGTTCGTAGGCATACCCGTTCGTGATCAGGACATAGCATTGAACTTTTACACCAAAACGCTGGGACTGAAAGTGGCCACGGACCAGCCGTTCAATGACAAGCAACGCTGGATTGAGCTTCTCATTCAGGGCGCGGAGACGGGCGTCGCGCTTTTCAGTCCCGAGGGTCACGAGAAGCGCATCGGTGAGTTTCAGTCAATCTCCTTCTGGTGTGATGACGTGTTCGCCACTGCTAAAGTGCTGAAGTCCAAAGGTGTCACTTTTACAAAGGAGCCGAAGAATGAGCCCTGGGGAGCGATTGCAATTTTCCAAGACCCGGACGCGAATCAGTTTGTACTATCCAGCAAGGTGAACCACAAATGACGAAAGCGGTTGCCAGAAAACTGGACCTGGATCCCGGCATGCGGGCGCTGATCATCGCTCCGCCTTCCGGTTATCTGAAGTTATTGAAGCCCTTGCCTGAGGTTCTTACCCCATCTTCGAAAACCGGCGCGGCATCCCCGTTTGTGCAGGTCTTTCCGACCCGCCTCTTTGATATTAGTAAGTTCGCCAAAAAGCTGAGGAATATGCGGCTGCGAATGCCCGAAAGATCAGATCAAGAAGGTACAGAGAGTTTGAATTTTTTCCCCGGCAGAGGTATCTTAGCGTCGAAAAGGGGTGAATCCTATGCGCAGATGGCTCATAGCTGCCGCAGTGATTTTGAGTGCTGTTGTGCTCTCCGCCGCGACATACGCCTCTCACGCAGGCAAATGTCCGCTTTGCTGGTTTAAGTAGAGACTGGACAGGGGCAGTCCGAACCGGGCTGCCCGGGCTCTGTTTGAGGCAATCTCTTGTAAGAACCACGCTTCTCAGGGATGAATGCCCCCTCCCACAACCGCCCGCCATCTCCTGCCGATTTCAAACTGAGACACTACCGGCGCTTGACCGGCATTTATATTTCTGCAATTATCGAAGTATGCCGAACGCTACGGTTAAAAGAACTACGGACCAGGTCGCGAAGTATGCGGATATGTTCTCTGCCATGGGAACCGAAGCCCGACTCCGGATAATGCAGCTGCTTCTGTCAGCGCATCCCGCGGGCCTGGTTGTCGGTGAGATTCAGCAGGAGTTGAATATCCCAAACTCGACCTTGTCACATCATCTCGACAAGCTTAGAAACGAAGACCTCGTAGATGTGCAGCGCGAAAGTACATTCCTGCGCTACACCGCCAATACCGAAGCTCTGCAAGAACTCCTGCAGTTCCTTTATGCCGAGTGCTGCAGCCGCAACAAAGCAGTCAAGCCACAGAACATCGTTCAGATTCGCAAATAGGAGTTTCCAAATGAGTACGACCGAGACAAAAAGCGACATAACAGAAGTCGTGAAAGAGAAATACGGACAGGCGGCTCTCCGCGTCACCACTGGCGGCAGCAGTTGTTGCGGCGCAAATCCCGCCAACCCGGAATGCTGGGACCCCATCACTTCCAACCTGTACGACGCCACGCAGATCGGCCAGATTCCCGAGGAGGCGCTTCTTGCGTCACTTGGATGTGGCAATCCGACGGCCCTCGCCAAGCTGAATCCCGGCGAAACCGTGCTCGACCTGGGCTCCGGCGGAGGTATCGACGTGTTGCTGTCGGCTCGCCGAGTAGGTCCCACCGGTAAAGCTTACGGACTCGACATGACCGACCAAATGCTCGCCCTCGCCAACGAAAACAAACGCAAGTCCGGAATCGAGAATGTCGAGTTCCTGAAGGGCGAGATCGAAAACATTCCGCTGCCCGACAGGTCGGTCGATGTCATCATTTCCAACTGCGTCATCAATCTTTCCTCTGACAAAGACAAGGTGTTGCGCGAGGCCTTTCGCGTGTTGAAGCCCGGCGGACGCTTCGCCGTCTCTGACGTGGTCACGCGCGGCGAAATCAATCCCGAAATCCGCAAGAGCATTCTGCTTTGGGTGGGATGCATTGCCGGGGCACTCGATGAAAACGAATATCGGACCAAGCTCGCCGCGGTTGGTTTTGAGTCAATCGACATCGATCCCACGCGCATTTACCGCGCCGAAGAAGCGAGAGACATTCTTGCCGCCGAAGGCCTCGATGTGAACGTGGTCGCCGCCGAGGTCGATGGCAAGTTCATCAGTGCGCTCGTCCGCGCCGTGAAACCGCCAGACGCGAAATCGTGCTGCGGCCCGAGTTGCTGCAACTAGAACTCGCGACGAGAAAAGCGTTCAGAGCTCCAGTTCTGCGCTGCGATTTGCACTGAGTCCCATAGGCTGCTTGGGGGGAGGTCGGTAGCTAAGATCAAGATCGTTCATTTCATCTACGCACATGCCGTGATAGAGACCAGTAGCAAAAACATCGATCCGCTTGGCTACTTCTGAACGCCAGTGACCGGCGATCTGAGCTTCAAGCAACTTGCCCGTGCTGATGTCACCGGTGATTCGGATTGTTATTGGCTCGGGGCCGGGATAGTACGCTTTGTGATCCTGCGCGGTGGTTTCAATCGTCATGGGATTGAATCCCGCGCGCGGGCCTCATCATCGCGTAGCCCTGTACGAGCCGCAACCAAGTCGAAGATGACGACCCCGCGTACCAACCGATCGTTGCACCCTCAGCGAATGGAAGCCGTACTCGGCCTTGAATAGGCCGAGAGCGACCCGATTATCTTCGCGCCAGAAAACCCGGGTTTGAAACTGTCGCCCGAGGAGGGCAGCTATGCCGAAACAATACAACGTGCTTTTTCTCTGTACCGGCAACTCGGCGCGCTCGATCATGGCCGAGGCCCTTCTGAACATCAAGGGAAGGCCGAACTTCAAAGCTTTCAGCGCGGGTAGCCATCCCAGCGGAACCGTCAGGCCCGAGGCCCTTCGCCAGCTTGAATCGGCGCGAATTCCCGCCTGGGGTGCTCACAGCAAGCCTTGGGATGAGTTCGCCAAACCGGACTCTGCCAAGCTGGACTTCGTCTTCACCGTCTGCGACCAGGCGGCCAAGGAAGTTTGTCCCGTCTGGCCGGGTCAGCCAATGACTGCCCATTGGGGCATTCCCGATCCCGCCGCTGTTGAAGGCACTCCCGAAGAAGTTACACGTGCTTTCCGCGAGGCTTTCCTTGCGCTCGATCGCCGTATCAGCCTCTTCCTCGCCCTTCCGATCGAGAAGCTCAGTAAGCTGGCACTCCAAAAAGAAGTCGATGACATTGGGCGCATATCGGACGCGCCCGCCACTCGCTGACAGCGTAACGAGGATCACCATGCACCAGAGGCTTAAGCTCAGTTTTCTTGATCGCTATCTCACCGCCTGGGTCTTCGCCGCCATGGTGTTCGGCGTTGTCCTCGGCTGGCTCGTACCATCGGTGGTGCCATTTCTAAACCACCTGCTGAGGAACGTAAGCCGTACGATTTTTGGGGTAGAATCAACACACTTGATGTACACGAGCCGCATAGTCGCTTTCTTTATCTCTACGCTGTTGTTGGCGGTGCCATCATCGGCGCCTTTGTGCGAGCTTTCGTGTTCACTGTCGGGATCGGATTCAGCGCGACAGCTAAACAGCATTTCTTCTGCAGCGCAGAGCCAAGGCAGTCACACTCACTCGTATCATTCTCACTGTGGCCATCTTTCATCGGTGAAGGGAGTCAGTGCGACTCTCAACATTCTCCAAAGCAGCTTCCAATGCTCGACCGCCCCTTGTGCGCAAATGGCTGTTATGTCCTCTCCGATGAAGGAACGGGATTTCGCTCGGATTGACAGTCGGCCACTGACGCTTCCCTCGGTTCCGTCGCATACAGGCAATACCCATCGGCCTCTTTTACGAGATGTGAGATGGGAACTTGCACGACAAAACGTTCTCCACCTGAATAGGCTGTCTGCAACCCTAAGGATTTAGCCTGCCAAGGCCGAGCCCAGCTCGGCCGCACCTTTCGCCAATCCTCCAGCCCGCGAATGAGCTATGTTCTGCGCGGGAACGACGAAGGCATTTCATCCAATTTATTAGCGGGTCTCCCATGAACAGCAGACGTTCCTTTTTGCAAGGTGCATTGGCGCTTGGTGGCGGTCTCATAGGGGCCTCTCACCTCGTTGCGGAGAACAAAACAAGCAGCATTTCAGCGGATGCCCGGGTACGACACGATCACACCTCGAGACCCAGCTTCAGCGTGCCTGTGCAGACTCCGGGTATCTCGAATCTTCCCTTCACGATGGATAACGGGATTAAGGTCTTCCATTTGGTCGCAGAGCCAGTGAAACAACAGATAGCCCCCAACAAGGTTCTCGATCTATGGGGATTCAACAGCAGCGCTCCAGGGCCCACAATTCAAGTCAATCAGGGCGACCGCGTTCGACTAATCGTGGACAACCATCTTCCCGAGCCAACTTCAATGCATTGGCACGGATTCGAGATTCCGATCGCCATGGACGGAATGCCCGGCGTAAGCCAGGACCCGATCAAGCCAGGCGGAAGATTCGTTTACGAGTTCACCCTTCATCAGGAAGGTACGTACTTCTACCACTCCCATATGGCGATGCAGGAAATGATGGGGATGCTCGGCGCCTTCATTATGCATGCCAAACAGCCCTATGTGCCGGTGGTTGACAAGGACTTCGTGATTCTTCTGCAGGAATACGCAGTATTGCCCAACAATGTCGTGCCCAACTCCATGAATATGGAGTTCAACTGGCTGTTGATGAATGGTAAGGCCGGCCCCGATATCACGCCGCTGGTCGTCCGGCAGGGTGATCGCGTTCGCATCCGCTTGATTAACCTTGGAATGGATCACCACCCCATTCATCTGCATGGACATACATTTCAGGTCACGGGAACGGAGGCCGGACGTATTCCCGAGAGTGCACAATATCCGAGCAACACCGTTCTTGTCGGTGTGGCGCAAGCAAGGGACATCGAATTCGTCGCTAATAATCCGGGCAGTTGGATGCTTCATTGCCACCTGCCCCACCACATGATGAACCAAATGTCCTCAAATGTAGGCCCAATGTCACGAATGAAAAGCGGCGTGCCTGCTGGACTCTCAATGGAGAACGGCATGGGCATACTAACTGGCGAGCCAGGCATTCCGATGGGTGAGGATTACGGGCCTAGTCTGGGGCGCGGCATGGGCGTTGGCTCTACAAACAATCGGCCGAACAACAACGGTCCGCTCGCAAAACAGAGTATCGAACCACACCTGAATATGCCCGGTATGGAATCCGTGCAGAAGCAAGGCGGCGACATCTCTCCGGATGCGGATTCGGTTCCGGGCTTTCCGCAGGATGCCTACATGGAGGGACCGATGATGGCAATGGACGAAATGGTCGAAAAGCCGCAGAACTACGGTCTTCCGTCCGGCTGGAGTGGCTTCATGCAGGGCATGATGACATTCGTGCGAGTGCTCCCTCCCGGTCAATATGACGAAATCATGCGTCGCGTGCAGCGTGGCGAGAACGAAAAGATGCCCGGCATGGACATGCGTGAGATGCAGCACTCGATGTAAGGAGAAAAGCCGATGAAAACTATCTCGCCAGCAATCCTCATTGTGCTGCTTCTCGTTACTAGCGCCTTGGCACAGAACCCACAAAACGCATCTCCAGAGATGCAGATGCCGAGCGGCGCCGAACCAAGTGCTCAGACACACATACACGCGAAGCCGGAGCACAGTGCTATGGAAGGCATGGAAATGCATACGCCAGAAGGCACGGCGTCGCATGTGGCCTCGGTCCAAGAGCCGGAGAAGCCGTCGCAGCGCACAGGATCGAATACTCCGGTTCCCGACCTCTTGCAGCAGGCGCAAGAAATGCCTCCCAAGCACCTGGCGGACTTTGAGGTGCTGGCGCTCAAGAACAATCCAACTCTCAAGCAAGCGCAGTTAATGACGAAGGCTGATGCTGGACTGGCACACCAAGCTGGTCTTTGGCCTAACCCGGCAGTTGGATACCAGGGGGACGAGATCCGCGGAGGAGTGTTCCGTGGTGGCGAACAAGGAGGATTTGTACAACAGAACATTGTGCTTGGCGGCAAGCTCGGTCTACGTCGCAAGGTTTACGAGCAACAGCAGAGAGCTGACCAACTTGCGGTTGAGGAGCAAAAGCTCGATGTGCGTGGCGCTGTCGAGGTGCACTTTTACTCCGCATTAGCACTGCTACGTCGGGTTGCAGTGTTACGCGAGCTTTTGGGCATAGCCATGGATGCCGCAACCACGGCTCACCAACTGGCGAACGTCGGACAAGCTGACGCTCCCGACGTCCTGCAGGCGGAGGTAGAAGCCGAACAGGCGAAGCTCGAATTCGTGCGCGCCGAACGGGATTACATCCAGTCGTATCAACAACTCGCCGCGATTGCGGGCGACCCTCAGATGCCGCTGTCTATTGTGGATGGCGATTTGGAGAATCCGCCGCTGATTGATCCAGAAAAGTACTTGCAGGATTTGGTCGGGAACAGTCCGACCCTAAAACGTGCCCAACAGGAGGCGAATCGTGCTGAAGCGGCGTTGGCACGCGATAAACGTGAGTCAATTCCGGATCTGTTCCTGCGGGCGGGGCTGCAACAGGACCTGGAAATCAACGAGTTTTCTGGTTCCCCCGTTGGGTTGATTGGGTTTGCGACCGCCGGTGTTCAGATTCCCCTTTTCAATAGGAATCAGGGAAACGTACAGGCCGCTCGCGCCAACCTTGAGAACGCGGAACAGGAGGTGGCGAGGGTCAGGCTGGTGATGCTGCAGACCGCGCAACCATTGCTGCAGCGATATCTGACGAGCAGACTCGCGGCGGAACGATATTCGAAAGAGATTATCCCTCGTGCGCAACGGGCGTATGAGCTGTACTTGCTCAAGTACCGCAATATGGCCGGGGCTTATCCCGAAGTGCTGGTTTCCCAACGAACGCTTTTTCAAGCAAAAGACGTCTATATTCGAACGCTGGGTGAAATCTGGACCACATCAATTCAACTGCAAAACTATCTTCTCGCCGATGGTCTGAGTGCTCCCACGCCGAGCGGAAGCATGAGTACGCAGATCAATTTGCCTACGAATACCGCGGGAGGCCCAGAGTGAGCACAGAGAAGATCACCTTCCTTCTCGCCACGGCTCTGATGCTCGCAGTTGCCGCCGGTTGGTCCGGCTCGGGCATTTTGTCGCGGCTTCAGCGCAAGGGAGCAAACCTCGTCATTTCAAATGAAAATGCCCTGCGCATGCTCAGGCAGGCGGTTTTGAACAGATGCCGGTAAATCAGTGTTGCTCAAGTAAGACAGAAGCGATACTCCTTAAGAGGATTTCAGCAGCGTTGAAGGGCTTCAGTGTCCGCTCGAGTCATTGCGTCGGCTGGCCTCGAATAAGAACCAGGTCCGCCGTTCTGTCTCATCAATCCAGACCTCAATGAGACTCGCTGTCGCGACGTCGTTATGGTCCTCGCACACGTCATGTGCTTCTCTCAGACGCGAGGTCAGATTCTTGTTGTCATCCATCAGCTCCGCCAGCATGTCGTCGGGCTCAACGTAGTCAGCGTCGTTGTCGAGGACTCGTTGTCTCCGGCCGATGTCGCCAATTGAGCGAATCGTGTTGCCGCCCAACTTACGCACACGCTCGGCAATCGGATCGGTCATGGCAAAATCTGATCGCCCTGCTCATCGAGCAGCAAATGGTAATCGCGAAAGTGTGGACCACTCATGTGCCAATGAAAGTTCTCCGTTTTCAGATATAGTGCAAATACGTCCGCCAGAATGCCATTCATAGCTGCAGCGATATCCTTGACGCCGGCAGGATTCAGATCGGTTGGCGTGATCAGTGGGCTTATTTGCCTGTGGTGCAGTTCACCGTACCATCGACACATCAGGACTTGTCATACTCCATTCTAAAAATTCGCAAACTTTGTGAATCGCACAAGTTCCATTCTTCCGCTTGGCAAGGAGGGTTTTTCTGCGGCCAAAAGTAGTCCTTCAGGTGAAACCCACAAAGTCAGCTTGTGCACCGGACTGGCGGTGATTTCGTAAACCTTGGGATACCAGCCTTTGCCTGCAATCGTAATGGCCGGCTTGCTCAGCCCGAGATAGCGAATCAGGCCGTCGCACCGGATTGAAAGCACCGGAAGTTCGTTATTGAGTTGCTGTAATTGCACAACCTGAATTGGAATCGGCTTACCGATCTCTGCGGGCGCATTCCGTGTAAGACTCGCCAGAGAAAAGGCAGACAGAGGCCAGAGTAGTGCATAAGACCGGTCCATCGGCACATCGACACTAACGTCCTGCGCTGGATCTTTAGCTGTTGAATCACAGTGCAATCGGTTTGGAAGAAATTGGCAGTTGAGAGGACCGGAATCAGCCCTGAATGCTAGGCGTGCAAACTCCTTCACGCTCAACAAACGCAAGTCATGCGTAAGCCTGGCGAGAAACTGGTTGTCGTGAGGCGTGCCGCGAGGAGACTCAAAAAAGCGTTCGCCTTCCAACTCATACTCGCTCCCTACTCGCCAGAGAGTCCAAGACTCGCGGAAATGGAAAACCTCCGTCTCGATTGGCCCTACGCCGATATCGTCTTCCGTGGTGACTCGATACTCGCCCTCCGCCACTTTGATGCGTTCTGAATTCTGAGCAAACTGCGGGCAGCAGCCCACTACCAGGACAGCAAGCTGGGCGCAGATGACTCGAACCCCTCTGTGCATTTCCTGTTTCTCTCCTTCCGTAGGAAGAACTTGGCTAGCCCATGCTCAGACTTATTCAACAACCTCAGCCTGTCCCTTTTCGTCGGTCTTCTCAGTTTCTTCGGCGTGTCGATGCTGGCTGCCCTCAGCAGTTTGCAGCAGGTTAATCCCTCCGAATCATTTCGAGGTTTACACCGGTTGCGACATTTGTGTTCCTGGATCTTCCATGGTGGCGGCGACTATGCGAGAACGCCAAGTTGCGAAATAGCACTCCGCTGAGCAAGACCAACAAGACCAATAAGCTCATGACACATTCCATATCAGAAAGCACTCAGCTCATTCAAGTTCACTCACAGCTCATTCAAGTTAAAGTTCGCCATGAGTGCAATAACCCCGTCCAAGATCACCAAGAAGAGCCCTGCGCAGACAAGTACCACTGAAGCAAAAATTCGTGTTCCTTCATCGGTATGAAGGTAATAGTTCAGGGCAAACGCAATGCCTACGAGGTTCAACACTGCGCGAGCGGCTTGAGCCAGTCGACCATAAACTCTCGAGCAATCTTGCAATGAGACGGACGCCAGAGCCGTGCGAAAGAACTCTCGTTCGCACACTTGGGAGCAAAATACATTCGGCATGAGCGACTTCTCGCACTTCGCCGCAGTTTGCACATTGTGGCGGGGCCTCAGCGCCAGCTGCTCGAGCTGCCAGGGCGTGACCGACCTGCACTAGCCTTGCTCCGGCCGACTCTCGCCTTGGAAGCCGGGATGGCTCGCCGGCGTTACGTTTTTGGGTCCCTATGTGGTCTGCGTCGTATTCAGATACTGGCATTTGGCGCGCCCTATTGGCTTGAAAGCATTTAGCTTGCCAACTTCCAACGCGGGCGAACGGGCACGAAGCACGAATGAGCAGTGAGCGTTACCTATGCTTTTTCGAAATTGTGCCTGAGCTTACGGGTGCTTTTAGTGCCATCGGGCGTCCTGCGGAGCGATACCTCTACCATTTAGGTAGGAGTGCATTCAATCGCTGAGCAGGGATGATGTTGCTATTTCGACAGCGCTGTCAGCGAAGCGTCACGAAGGCGCGAAAGGCCGTGGGCCAACCTTCACCGCATCGCGTGCAGCCCTGCATTCGCCCAGTTGACTCGAATTTCGTCGTTACGAATGCACTGGCTTCGCCAGCAACGCATGGCGGCGTTGCCCTCAGCAAGATAAGCAAGGAGTAGGAAATGAAATCCCGGAAAACGATCTCTGCGGTTGCCTTCGCTCTGTTGTTAGTCGTCAGCACTTTAAGTTCGTTAGCAGCGCGGAATGGGAATGCAACAAACACGAACACAAAGCACCATCACTACAAGCTCGAAATACTGCCCATATTGGGCGGAACGTTCGCCGAGGGCTGGGCGTAAACAATTTGGGGTCAACGTTTTACAGGAGTGGGCATGCGAACGGCCGGGCAGCGCTGTGACCCAGAACGTTAAGCTTCGAGTTGTATCCGCCACTCACCGCATCCTGGAAGAGGAGTTGGGGAGGTTTCTTCCTGTACTTGCTGAACGCGATTGTTCGTGGCGTCACCGGATACCTTCTAATTAGACATCCCGACGCCGGAGCCGAAGCCGTCACCCTTCTGATTGCTTCGCTGTTTATCGTCGGCGGCTTATTCCGCGCGGCTTTCAGCACGATGGTCCAGTTTCCGAGGTGGGGTTGGACGCTCTTCGCGGGTTTGGTTTCTGTCGCAATCGGGGCTTACATTTTAGCAAGTTGGCCGACAGCCAGTACCTTCTTTATCGGACTGGCGATCGGCATCGACCTGATCTTCGACGGTGCCGCGCTGACCGGATTTGCCGCTGCCATTCACAGCCTGCCCGAAGCTACAGCTGGGGCTTTCTGAAAAGCCCACGGGAGGTTACATCATCACCGGTTTTTCGAACTTGAAACCAGTGGTGACTCTGGTGACTAGAGCGCAGCTCTCTAAGTCGCGGGCAGCTTGTCGATCCTTCCCATTGGCGACTTGACTGTCAAGACGCGCCTCAGCACATCGGTGAATAGCGCAACCGAGTGGAGTGCTGAATGAACATAACTTTGATAACGCCGGGCAATGTACAGTCCGTAGTAGAGACCAGTGACGACGCAACGGTACGCGATGTCGCTACATTTAAGTACCATCTGTTTTGGCGAATTACGAAGAGAAATGGCGTCCGAGTCTGTCCGTTCGTCACAAAAGTCACGGAGGGCGATACCGTCTCCATTGAGAAAAGGTTGATTTAGGTGGGCAACCGCTAGTGGTGCGGGTGAATTTTAAAAGACTTTTCGCGCGATTAACAGGCGGAAATCAGACAGAATTACCCGTTACGTTTCGGCGAAACACTTGGAACGTGTGCAGGCGACGCCGAGGAGGTACAACAGCATGCCGCCTAATCCCAGCGCAAACCAACAAACCGTTGGGCTGACAACCCACGAAGCTGCGACCCGGCTCGATCGCTTCGGACCCAACGAGCCTGCGGAAACGCAGAAACATTCTTTCCTTTCTGACATCCTCAAGGTTTTCAAAAATCCCCTTGTATTGATCCTTGTACTCGCGGCAATCGCATCGGCATTCCTGGGCGAGGCCGTTGACGCGGGAATCATTGCGACTGTAGTTCTGCTGAGTGCCGCCATTGACCTGATGCAAACCCACCGATCCCAGGAAGCCATCGAGCAACTTCGTCAAGGTGTTGCTCCCACAGCGACTGTGTTGCGCGGCGGAGAGTGGAAAGAGATTCGGCGGCGAGAGGTAGTACCGGGAGACATCATCCGGTTGTCAGCCGGAGATCTGGTCCCCGCAGACGCACGTTTGTTAATCGCCCGTGATCTCTATGTCCAGCAAGCGGCACTCACGGGTGAGTCGTTGCCGACCGAAAAGGAAGTGACAGGTGAACCTACCTCCACAAAGGCGGATGCCCGCAACATGGTTTTCTTAGGTACCTCCGTTGTGAGCGGAACGGCGACTGCGGAGGTTGTTGCCACCGGCGCTCGAACAGCTTTTGGAGACATAGCAGCCCGTCTCTCAGCACGCCAAGAAGAAACCGCCTTTGATCGAGGCTTGCGCAACTTCAGCCAGCTCTTGGCGCGCACGGTTCTGTTTCTGGTGCTATTCCTGATGGTTGTAAGCATCGCTCGGCATCGCGATCCGCTGCAGTCACTTCTCTTTGCGGTCGCACTGGCAGTCGGCCTCACCCCTGAGTTCCTACCGATGATCACGTCGGTAACTCTCTCGAAGGGCGCCATTGCCATGGCGAAGAAGAAGGTTATTGTTAAACATCTTGCTGCGATTGAAAACCTCGGCAGCCTCGACGTGCTTTGCAGCGACAAGACCGGGACCCTGACCTCCGGAACGATGTCGCTCGCTGGCTCACTCGATTCCTTTGGAAAACCGTCTCCCCGTCCGCTGGAACTTGCCTATCTCAACAGCAAGTTTGAGACGGGTATTCGCAGTCCATTGGATGAGGTCATCCTCCATCAGCCCGGTCCAAGAATCGACGACTACACGAAATGCGACGAGATTCCTTTCGACTTTGAACGCAGACGCCTTTCGGTTGTTGTGGAACATCAGTCCCAGCGGATTTTAGTCACAAAGGGCGCCCCCGAAGGCATTTTTCCTATTCTGTCTGGTTACGAGGTAGAGGGCAAAACAGTGCCCATCAGCGCGGAGGTCTCCCAGCGCATTTATCAAACTTGCAGCGATCTGAATGACAACGGATTTCGGCTGCTTGCGGTGGCGTATGTCACAGTTGTCGTGCGCGAGAATTACTCCATCAAGGATGAAAGGGATCTTGTTCTGGTTGGATTTCTGAGCTTCTCCGATCCGCCGCTGACCGACGCCGCCGACGTGCTGGCCTCCTTGAAGCAGGACGGTGTCAAAGTCAAGGTGATCTCGGGTGATAACGACCGGGTTACCAGCCACGTCTGCGCGCAGGTAGGAATCGATTCAGCTCACATTATCACCGGCGAAGACTTGGATCGAATGACGGACCCGGCCCTGGCACACGATGCTGAGGAAACAGACATTTTTGCACGTATTTCTCCCGTACAAAAGAACCGCATTCTTCTCGCCCTGAAGCACAACGGACATGCAGTGGGGTTTATGGGCGACGGCATAAACGACGCGCCGTCGCTGCACGCGGCTGATGTTGGCATTTCCGTGCCGAGCGCTGCCGAAGTGGCTCGCGACGCCGCTGACGTGATTCTCGTTGAGGAGGGATTGCGGGTGCTGCATGACGGCATCATTGAAGGGCGCAAAGCCTTTGGCAACGTCATGAAGTACCTGCTGATGGGTACAAGCTCGAACTTCGGAAACATGTTCAGCATGGCAGGTGCGTCACTTTTCCTGCCGTTTCTGCCGATGCTGCCCACACAAATATTGTTGAACAATCTTCTATACGATCTCGCCCAAATCACCATACCAACCGATAACGTTGACGAAACGTACCTGGAAAAGCCCCAGCATTGGGATATCACTCTTGTCCGCAATTTCATGGTTTTCATTGGCCCCATCAGTTCGGTCTTCGACTTTCTCACTTTCTATGTGTTGCTGCGCTTCTTTCATTCCAGCGAAACGCAATTTCACACGGGATGGTTTGTCGAATCGCTTGCGACGCAGACGCTGGTGCTGTTCGTAATTCGCACGTCGAAAAACCCGCTGCAAAGCCGCCCTAGCACCCCCTTGATGGCAACGTGCTTGGCGGTTGTAGCGATCGGAGTCTACTTGCCGTTTAGCCCGCTGGCAGGAGTCTTGGGCTTCACACCGCTGCCAACGACGTTTTTGGCATTTGTTGCCGTGGCGACGACCGTATATCTCGTCCTGTTAGAAATCGCTAAGCGACAACTTCTAAATGGGACGAGGGGCAAGACTGCCACTACGCAGGCTGAGAATTTTCCAGTCGCAGCCGCATGAGGAGCTCACTGGGCAAGAACATCAACCACGAACAAAGAATAAAGCCCCGTGTCCATAATCATTCCGTGGGACGGACGATGGATGGTGTGACCCCTACCTGACGCTCCAGAGCGATCTGAAGCAAGAGGCGTTTGCACTATGTGCTTGCACACCTGTGAAAGCTCCGAACTAGAGGCAGGAAACCTCCTTAGAAGTGAATCAGGTATCGCGTCAGGCTGCCCCCGATTAACCTCTATCAGGTCCTAATGTCCCAAAATGTGGTAGGCGTGCCCAAAACCATCGGACTCACCTTCGCCCCCCTCAACAGTCTCGCTGGAGTAAGACGACCTTCACTTATCTCGGCTTAGGCCTTCTCACGAAGCCAACTCGAGTTAGCGTCTCTATATGGTTTTTTGGGGCCGCGTCCAACGATCCTGATAAAAGCCGAAGTTGGTCGGTATCGACCACGAGTACGAGACAGGATCTAACACTGTGTGCACTCCTGCCCGGATTGTGCTCCTTGGGTATTGGACATAGGTGGGCCATCCGATATACCACCAGTTTCTTCGTCCTTTTGTCTCTCAAGCTCGTGAGGACTTTCGGCTCCTACCATTTCACGCAACCTAGGGCTACAGTTTGCTCGTGAATCGGATCAAAGTCATTCTAGCGTCCTTCGCCTTGGCGACCATCTTGTTCCTCCTCGTTTTTCAATACGGAGCGCTGTCGGCTATCGTTTTGCCGACATTCCAGATCCTGCGACGGCACATTGTAGCCTTCGTTGTTGTGCTGATTGTTCTCATGGCGATAAAAGCCGTCTCCGCGGGACCGCGCCTACCCTCACGCTAGGCTCCTGTCGTTCGCGGGAGCGATAGAGGTAGCTTCGACCCCCAGGTCTGACCTAAGGTCTGCCGCGGCGTAATGCCCGACAGCCGATCCAACGTGGCTCCCTTTTGTTTGCTGCCATGCGCGGCGTCTTTTCGCAGAGCCGCAAGGTGGCGGCGAAAGCACGCAAGCTAGGTGGAAGAAGGCACGCTAAATCAAGCAAGAGCCTTTCCCCGTACTACATCTTGGTCTCCGTATTTTCCTCGCTATTGCATCCACTCTACCCGATTTTCTCCAGTTATGTGTACCAATTCAACACGTGCTGATGAGCCGTCTAGCTGTGCCTATTCGTGCCCTAGGAACCGTTTCAAGATTTGCCTAGCATGGGGTTGCACGGCGACGACACCGCTCAGTTGGCCGGGGCATTCGAGGATTAATCGAGCTGGCGAGAACCGAAACGGAGGACAAAGCAAAAATGAAAGCCCGAAGAAGTAGTTTTCGACGAGTCACCACGGCGATTGGCATCACCTGCGTTCTTTTGACGGCTACAGGATTGTTCGCAAACAGTATTACCTACGTTACACCAACGGGGAGTACTGCGGGTGGGCAGCCGGTAGACGCAACCGCAACATTCACTACAGGTCCTGGCACCGTAACCATCACTCTATCGAGCCTGCAGGCCAACCCTAAAAGTGTAGTCCAGGGGCTGAGTGATCTTGATTTCGTGCTCAACAACGGCGCGACCAGCGGGACGCTGGCATCCTGTATGGGCCAGGACCTTACCGTGCACGGAAATGGCACATACACACTGGGGAGCACTGGTTCTACCGGCTGGGGCTTAAACAATAACATTTCAGGAGGCCTCCAATTGGATGCCCTTGGATATATCGGCCCAGCGCATTTGATTCTCGGCCCTCCAGGACTCGGCGGCAGTTATGGCAACGCCAACGGTTCTATCGCAGGTAACGGCCCCCACAATCCCTTCCTCAATCAGACGGCAACGTTCACAGTTGATGTGGCAGGGGTTGATGCCACCACCCAAATAACGAATGCCACTTTTTCCTTCGGAACAACGGCTGGCATTGACGTCCCTGGCACGCCTCAAAGTCCGGTGCCTGAACCCGGAACTATGGCGCTGCTTGGTTCTGGCATGATCGGTTTGGCTGGAATACTTCGCCGCAAACTGATGTGACCCATTGTCCAATTGAATCGCGCCGGAGCGAAAGCTCCGGCTGTCTTTTTAGGTCTGCCGCGACCTAATGCCCCAAATGTAAATGACAGCTCTTCGAACCGGACTGCGAAAAGGCGAGCTGATCGCTCTCAGTGGGGCAACATTCAGTTCGGATCCAACCATGACGATCCGAACCGCTTCATCCTCGTCCAGCGAAATTATTCCTTGGGTGCATTCACCACACCAAAGAGCAAGAAATTCCGTCGTGTGGACCTCTCGGCAACTCAGGAGGTTCTGTTGCTGAAGATATGGTTGCCGACAGTCTTAAGATGCCGCCGAAAGAGAAGGACAGAAAGCAGCACTGGACGACCGTGGACTGGTCACGTCAACAATCCGGCTAGCTTTTTCTGACTTCTACGCCTCCCTTTCGAGAGAGACTGTTGCCGCTCATCTGTCTGTGGTTTGACACGCTCGTGCAACGATGAACGAGGGCGACATGAGCACTCGCAAGGCATGGTTCGTTTTGGACTAACGTGCTAGTTTTCAGCGACTGCCGCAGTTGCATTGAGTCGCATCCGCCTCTGCCGATTACATTCATCCGTTTCTCGCAGCCGGTGCGTATAATCCAGGTTCGTGAATTCTTCGACTAAACGACCGGCTTGGTTCGTGCTAACTCAGAATTGGGTGAGTCTGGCGGGCGTATTTTTGGTCACGACCGCAGGTGTCTCGTGGCTGTTTGTGTTACCGCTACAGGTTCGAGGCCACGTCGATAATCCTTACATCGGGATCATAGTCTTCCTGATTCTCCCGATCATTTTTCTTGCTGGCTTGGCCCTCATCCCAATTGGGATCTATATAAGCAGGCGGCGTATCCGCCGAGGACTGACTGAGCCCGCGTTCGATCGTAGAGCTGCGTTGCAACGCCTGGCTTGGTTCTTCGGCATCACCACGCTGGCCAACGTTCTTATAGGTACACAGGTCACCTATCGTGCGGTTGAACACATGGAGACGCCGCAATTCTGTGGTGCCACCTGCCACACCATGCATCCTCAATTCGCTGCCTATCAGAATTCACCACACTCCCGGGTGGAATGTGTCGAGTGTCACGTGGCGCCGGGGGCGGCAGGTTGGGTTAGCAGCAAAGCCGCGGGAACGCGGCAACTCATTGAGACTGTATTCAACACTTACCGGAGACCAATTCCTTCGGCCTTGGAGAGCAACCGTCTCGTGCCTGCCAGGGAGACTTGTGAGAACTGTCATTGGCCGCAGGCGTTCGGGGGAGTGCGTTTGCGAGTGTTCAACAAGTATGCAGATGACGAAGCCAATACCCGCACGCAAACTGTCATGCTGATGCTGATTGGCGGTGGCAAGATCGCAGGCATACACGGAGCTCACGTTGGTCCAGGGATCCATATTCGCTATGCGGCGCCCGACGGGAACCGACAAACCATTCCTTGGGTCGAATACCGTGATGAAAACAGAGGGAAGACCCTGACTTTTGTCGCCTCAGACTCAACGCCGGATTCCATCAAGACCCTTCCCAAATATGACATGCAGTGCGTGGACTGTCATAACCGCCCGACCCATACCTTTGACTTGCCGGATCGTGCTATGGACAAGGCGATGGCTCTCGGCGAGATTCCCGTTACTCTGCCTTACATAAAGAAGAAGGGCTTGGAGGCGCTGAAAGAGAACTACCCTTCAAGCAAACAAGCAAACGAACAACTGCCTGCATCGATCGTCAGCTTTTATCAGAAGAACTACCCCGATGTTTATGGCAAGCGCTCTCAGGACATCAACCAGGGGGCCCAGGCGGTACTCGCAATTTACAACCGAAGCGTATTCCCTGATATGAAAGTCACGTGGGGTACTTACCCCAATAATCTGGGCCACATGGACTTTCCGGGATGTTTCCGCTGCCATGACGGCTCACACACGACTCCGGATAACGTCGCCATCACGCAGGACTGCAACACATGTCACGAGCCCTTGGCGATGGAGGAGGCATCGCCCGAAATCTTGAAATCGCTTGGCATCGCCGAGCGGATCTCTAGTATTCAAAGACAATGACTCAAGAGTGGGTCAATAGTGGTGTGTAAAACACCTCACTTCTGACTGATGGAGGATCCTAAGTATGAAATGTAATTTCTTGGTTTCTTGTACGGTGCTGGTGTTGGGTGCATCCATTGCTTGTTGGGCAGTTGACGATGGGGCGGCGCTCTACAAGAAGAAGTGTGCAGGGTGCCACGGCGCGAGCGGCGAGGGGAAGCCAGCGATAAAAGCACCGGCGATCAAGGGAACCACACTGGACGCGAGCCAGCTTACACAGCACATTACGAAAGGCGAGGCAGGAAGTAAAACTCCCCACAACAAGGGGATCTCAGGAGTGAGCGAAGAGCAAGCCAAGGCGATTGCGGAGTATGTAAGAACTCTCAAGTAGACGGGATGTCCTCATTGAACGCCAGAGACGGAAGTTTTGTGCGTGAAATGGGCTTGGGCGGCTTTCACAACATCAGCTACCCGCGAGGCCTGAAGCTGCTGGTCGGCATGAAAGGGTAAGGTGACGCGAGATGCCACGCTACGCAGTAATCGACGTGGGTACAAATTCCGTGAAGTTCAATATCAGTGAGCGGCGCCCAGACGGTACCTGGCAGACGCTGGTTGACCGCGCCGAGATAACCCGACTCGGTGAGGGTTTGGAGAAGACCGGTGAGATCAGCCACGACGCCATGGCACGCACCGTCTCGGCGGTTGCTGGAATGGCATCCCAGGCCGGCGATGCCGGAGTCGCAGCCATCAAAGCGGTCGGCACCATGGGAATGCGGACCGCGCACAACAGTCAGCAGTTCATTGACATGGTGGAGCAGGGTTGCGGCGTGCGCATCGAGACCATTCCAGGTACCGAAGAAGGACGGTTGGCGTACCTTGCCGTCAAACTGGGGCTCGGCCTCGCCGAGGGTACGCTTGCAATTTTCGACACCGGCGGCGGAAGCACCCAATTCACTTTTGGCCGCGGCTCGAGCGTCGAAGAACAGTTCAGCCTGAACGTTGGCGCGGTTCGCTTTACGGAGAAATTCGGCCTTGCCGGTGCCATCTCGCAAGAACAACTCAAGGTCGCCCAGGACGCCATCGCGTCAGAGTTCACGCGTATTGACGGACGGCCCGCGCCCACGGCGTTGGTAGGCATGGGCGGTGCGATCACCAACATCGCTGCCGTGAAACATCAGATGGCGAAGTACGATCCCAATGTCATTCAAGGTTCGGTCATCGAGCGAAGTGAAGTGGAACGGCAGATCGAGACGTATCGCGCCAAGTCGTTCGAAGAGCGACGCGCCATTGTCGGCCTGCAGCCTAAACGCGCTGACGTGATCCTCGCAGGCGCGTGCATCGTGAAGATTGTGATGGACAAGCTGTGCAAACCGAGCCTTTCCGTCAGCGACCGTGGCCTGCGGCACGGGCTTCTGATTGATCGATTCGCGAAGTAAGCAGTTGGGGTTGAGTTAGAAGCCCGGATGAGTCCCCGGCTGTGTATCGGGAATCTTGGGACACCTGACGCCCGGTTCACACATTATCGACGACCTCAAGATGAAGGATTTTGTCCCCTCTGTTGTGCTGACTGAGGAGCAGATCTGCAGCAACTGATGCGCGATTTCGTCTCGGCGCGCCGAACAATATCGCCCCCGGTTGAGTTCACCACCAAGGCTTTGGGCTTGAAATTTAGGCGGTCTGTAATGCTCGATGCCGAGTTGCTAAAGTCGATTGCCGCTCAGTTGATGACGGGTAGGTTTGTAATCATAGGCGGCAAGTCCGTGCCTGTCCGGGAGGACAAGTACTCAGCGTCTGAAGACTGTGGCATTCAGCGTCGCGGGTCACAAATACCAGGCAATTGAATAGAACCCCAAGAAGCCGAGCCGATGGGGAGAGCGGGCGCGGAGCGGTCATCAGCTCGTGCAATTCAAAGACGCCGAGCGCAACGAATTCGTGGCGGTCGTCGTTGATGACGAGGCTACGTTTTACGGCGGAAACACAGAGCGAAGCTGACGTCGTTCAGCTACAATTCGCGCCATGCTACGGCTGATTATCCTTTCAAGCTTTTTGTTCTTGATCGGCATTTGTTCTGCTGGCGAAATCCCGCCACGTCCACGCGCACGCGAAGCGGGCGTGCAGGTTGGAGTGATCCCGCCAGGACCGCAGAATGCAATTACGGACGTCGCCGGAGTTCTAGTGGGACAAACGACGATCATTCGCGGTGACAACATTCGCACCGGTGTGACCGCGATCCTGCCGCACTCTGGCAATCTCTTTCGCGACAAAGTGCCGGGAGCGGTGTTCGACGGCAATGCTTTCGGCAAGCTGGCGGGTTCAACCCAGGTCAACGAACTCGGCGAAATCGAAACGCCAATCCTGCTGACCTCCACGCTCAGCGTTCCTCGTGTAGCCGACGCGTTGATCGATTACATGTTGGCACTGCCTGGCAACGAAGATGTGCAATCGGTCAATCCACTGGTCGGCGAAACCAACGACGGGTATCTGAATGACATTCGCTCCCGCCCCATTACCCAGGAGGAGGTACTTCGTGCTATCCGAAGCGCAAACAGTGGCCCAGTCGATGAAGGCTCAGTGGGTGCAGGAACCGGGACGATTGCTTTCGGATGGAAGGGCGGTATCGGTACGGCCTCACGCAAGCTTCCTGGTTCCCTCGGCGGCTACACCGTCGGCGTGCTGGTTCAAACTAATTTTGGCGGCGTGCTTACCATCAACGGCGCTCCGGTCGGAAAAGAACTCAGTCGTTATGAGTTTCGCGATCAACTGGAGGCGTCCCAAGCAAGCACCAGAAACCAAAACAGCGACGCCAATGGCTCATGCATGATCGTGGTCGCCACGGATGCTCCTGTGGATGCACGCAATTTGAAGCGGCTGGCGGCGCGCGCGATCATGGGCATGGCTCGCACTGGCGCAGCAGGGTCGAATGGTAGTGGAGATTACGTGATCGCCTTCTCAGCAGCTCCTGAACTGCGTATCCGTCTCAGTGACGTCAAGGCGCCTGTCACAGTATTGAGCAACGAAGCCATGTCACCGCTCTTCCTCGCCGTCATCGAAGCAACGGAAGAAGCGATCTACAACTCGCTGTTTCGGGCAACCACTGTGACTGGACGCGGCCATACGGTCGAGGCTCTTCCGTTGGACAAGACGCTCCAAATCCTGCGCCAACATGGGGCGCTAATCCAGATTCCATCAGGTGAAAGGAAATCCAATTAGTTTAGGTTGAGCGATAACGGCGAATGCTTACGTACGCTGCAGCGAAAGGGCCAAATCGTGCAGGTTTTCTAGAGAGCGATCGGATCAGGAATCTTGAGCTGCCACCAGGCGGCAATCTCACAACGATTGCAAGCTCCATCGCATCCGCGATAGTGGATGGAACAACGGCCTCAGTGAGGCGGGCCTGCGCACATTTCCTGGCGGAGTTAGCAGGGTCTACGAGGTTCCCGCATGTGGCGTTTGAGTGTTAGCAGCAAGGCCATTGCGAGTTCCAGAAAGCGGCTACCATCGAACTTTTTGGGAACTACCGAGCCGACACGCGGGTTATCTGCGTGTGGATGCGAACGGCAGTGCGCAAGGAAGTCACTTCTTTCGGAACCTTTCTGAGCACGCTTTGTCATGAGTTTCGCCATCACCTCGATTTCTATAAATACCCGTTTCCGAATTCGTGACTCACTCGTGGCTTCTATGAGCGCGCTGGAGCGCTCTACCATTGTGCGCGAGGTACGACTCCGAAACGCACCAGCTAGAATCGGGCCGTTGGGCGGTAGTCACTTGGAGCATATCGCTTTGATTTTGAGCGCAGCGCGCACATAGGCAAATCGAAAACCACCTCTATTCCCCGCCAGATACTAACCCCTAAGCAGACAGGAAGGTCGCCTCCTGAAAAACAGGTGTGGCGGCGTCCGTGGTGTGGGCAAAGCCGTCCAGCCAGCCAAAGGGAAACTGGCTTGTCCTGCAGATGATCAGTCCGCAGTAGGGTGGTGGCAAGAGTTTAACAAGCTGCTGCGCTTATCTTCATTGCCCCAGCGCAACGACCCAGCCGCGCAACCACTGCGACTATTCAGAGCAATGCCTGCGCCGCTTTCCTCAACCCGGCGGAGCATGGTTGGGCCGCCATCTCGGGGGAGATTGGCGGCTTTTTCAATTTCTGCTCCTGTGGCACAGCGGCCAGCTCCTGCCTTCATGACCGCTTGCTGGCGGTGTGTACCTCACAACCGTCGTGTTTCTTGTGGAAGTTATTGTCCCAAGTGTTGCGCTGCTGCGCCTCATCGTCTGACCACGTTGAACCATCAGCGAATGTCACCTTCACAATGCCGACCGTCACCAGCAGCACCGGAGTTTTGGTGGCGAAGGCGATTACACTAACAACACCGAGCAAGATGCCGTGACGCAGGTCACCAGTGATGAGGTCTGGATCGCTCGTGTACAGGCGATAGCGCCCCTCCCAAAGCCACCCGGCCTACCGGCCCCTCCTAGCCGCCCTACAACGCCACGGCGGGGCAGCCTACGGACGGTTGCAGGGTTACGAGGTTAAGCGAGTGATCGTGCCCCTGCCGAGGGCTACTTATTAATGGACTACGGTGTGCTTGCTGGGTCGGATTGAACCGTTACCCCCGTCTGGTTGACCGGAATGATAGAAAGCGCATTGCCTCAGTACCGCAGCTTTTTGCTTGCCCGGTACGACTTTCCCGAAATTATCCGCCAGAACGCCATTAAGATCGGGTCTTCGTTTTGGCCGGATGGTGGGCCTTGGGATGGTCACCACCCTCAAGAGTCGCAGCTGCTCTTGTTCGGGCGCGTCCAAGATGCTTGAAAACCCTCTGTAAGCAGGGGCCGGGGATTCGAGCACCCGAGAGGCAGCAGACTCTATCGCAAGTATGGGCCGGCGAAGGTCACTTTCCTCACGGTCTTCCGGGTACCTGTCTCTCGAACGACCGGAACGCCGGTACTAGGCGAGAGTCGGCGTTCGCCCGAATTCAGCGACCGAATCAAGTTGATCAATTCGGAGGTGTTGGCGGCGGGGCCTTCCAATCTGACTGTTAACGGCAATGAGAAAATCACGTTTCGGAAAGAGTAAGCTCCTCCCGAGTAGGTAAACGTCACTCCTTGAAACGTCGCGTCGATAAACTCCATACCGTCTAGTTGCAGGGTTTGACCTCTGAATTCGTCGCCTCGGAAACTCTTGGCGATCCCGCGGACACGCGGCTTGGCATTAGACACCGTTAGCTGATTCTGAGGAGTCGGGGAGGCAGCGAATACTGTGCAAAGTCCTGTTGAGCGACTTCCCAAGAAGAATCCGATGCAGGTCCCAACGACAAGAAATCCGAAAGCAAGTATGACGCTTCGCATGGCTTCCTCTCTAAGGAATTGGGCGGTTGCACCGCGAAATTATTCGGTCTGACGCAGTACATGCCGCCAGCCTATCACGCTGTGTCAGAAAACCCTCTCGAAAACCGCGCTGATTCCACCTGCCTGTTTTCAGCCACTTACAAGCGCGCAACTTCTCGTTATTTGGGACAGATAGGCTGTAGTAATGCGAGTGGAGGAAGTCGAATGACTCGCGCGCCAAATCTCAGTCATCCAGCCTAAAGAATCGAACCGAAACGCCTTGTCAAATTCAAACCGGAATCCCCCGTCGAGGCTGTTCGATTCCAAGCCGAGTCCTTAGGCTCGGGCACTGGGCCGTTTGCCCGTGGCCGCGCCTACTTCTTTTTCTGAACTGCTTCTTTATTCGCTTCGATAGTCACATCAACGTCGGAGCCAAGTTTTAAACTGACCTCTTCGCCAGTTGCGCCCTTAAGGGTATTGTCAACGCGAATTTCGCGATACAAATGCTCGGCTCCTTCCACTGCGATTTGTGCCTTCTCTGGAGCATCAGGATCAGCAGTTGGGATGATTTTCTCCACAGTTCCAGGAAGCGTGACCGATGCTTTCTCGTCTTTCTCGTCAGGGCTATCTTCTAACATCTGCTGCTCCTTTTTGACACCTGATTGGGAAGCGGGCACCTGTTCTTAGACGGGTCGCACCTGCTCACTTAGGGACTCAGTAACTTCCTTTCCTGACGGGTCGTCAGAGCGGAAGGTTGCGAATACGTGCCAGCGGCTACAGCGAAAAACGCAGGCTGCAAGTGGTCTTGTTTGGCGCGGAACGTTAACCGCGTACACCTGTGCTTCGGGGACGAGCTCGATGTCTTGGTCGCCGCAATGTGGGCAGAGAACGGGAGTGCCCATAAATCACGATGGTATGTTGTCACCATGACGATGGAATGTAACTCCGGTCGCGACACTGTGTTTACGAGAAAGTGACCTTAGCGCAGCAGCCCGTCATCCGCAGTCGGGGCGGGGAGCGACCCTAGCTGCATACCGATTAAGGGCTGCCGCGGCCTAATGCTCCAAATGTGTGGAGTCGAGAACAGGGGCAGTGGCTTTAGTCTCCCGGTGGCAAGTGGCCGAGTTTTCGCCGCGCCGCAGTCCGGTTTGACTTAGACCTGTTTCCTGTTCCCGCTCAGCGAACCGAACAGGCGTATTTCACGCATCGGCTCTCGTAGAAAGGTTCACGGCGTCGCCCAGACCTAGCCATGCTCACCAGTGATTGTTATCTAAACAAACAAAGTGAGGGTATAATCCTGCTTACTTCGTCATGACCCTCACGCCCGCTACGATCCTGGGGCAGTATGAAATTCGCTCTCCGCTGGGCGCGGGCGGAATGGGCGAGGTCTATCGCGCGCACGACACGCGGCTTGACCGCGATGTCGCCATCAAGGTGCTGCCCGAATACCTTACGTCTGATCGCGAACGTTTGCGCCGTTTTGAGCAGGAAGCCCGCTCCACTGCCGCCCTTAATCATCCCAACATTCTTGCCGTGTACCAGATGGCAACCGACAACGGCATCTCGTATTTGGTCGAGGAACTACTCGAAGGCGAAACCCTTCGTGAGCGCCTGCGTCGCGGACCTATCCCGCTACGCAAGGCCATTGAGTACGCAGTGCAGATTGCGCACGGTCTGGCGGCGGCGCACGATCGCGGCATCGTTCATCGCGATCTGAAGCCGGAGAACCTGTTCATCACTAAAGACGGACGGGTGAAGATTCTCGACTTCGGTCTCGCCAGGTTGAGTCCCAAGGATGCCTCAGGTCTCGAGGCCACTCAACCGCTCGGTACCGAGCCGGGCATGGTGATGGGAACTGCGGGATACATGTCTCCCGAACAGGTACGCGGACTGACCGCTGACCACCGCTCCGACATCTTCGCCCTGGGCACAATTCTCTACGAGATGGTGACGGGCAAGCAGACGTTTCGCAAGCCGACGTCGGCCGAAACCATGACGTCGATCCTCAATGAAGAGCCACCGTCGATTTCGCAAATGACGCCCACTTCGCCACCCGGGCTCCAGCGCGTAGTGCACCGTTGCCTGGAGAAGAGTCCGGAGCAGCGATTCCAGTCTTCGTCCGATCTGGCATTTGCACTGGAAGCGCTATCGGACTCCGGTATGACTTCTTCCACCGGGGCTCACTCCGCGCAAGAGAGCAGCTCCAACCGCTCGCGAATCATGCTCGCGGCCGGGATCACTATTTTTGCCGTCTTCGCCGCAGTCGCCGTGGTTTATACCTGGATGCAGCCGGCTTCTCCGCCTAAGCTGTCGAATTTTGTCCAGCTCACTCACGACGGCCAACCCAAGTTCCTCCTCGGAACCGAGGGATCGCGACTTTACGTATGGATATTTGGCCGAGGTCCATTCGAGATGCCTACCGGGGGCGGCGAACCGCACAGCCTGCCATTCGCGGGCAGTGCAAACATGTCCATCATCAGGCTGTCGCCAGATGGCTCGCAATTCCTGGCAGTGGATGGGCACGGCACTCCCAACTCTGGGCCTCTCTATAGCATGCCGGTTCTCGGCGGTTCGCCGCGTCCGCTGGGCGACATTGAAGGGTATGACGGAGCGTGGTCGCGTGACGGAAAGCAGCTTGCTTATAACTTTCAGAATGGCTTGTTTGTTGCGAAGGCCGACGGCTCGGAATCGCGCAGGTTGATTTCGCAGCTGAATCCGTCATTCTTTCCTTCGACCGTATGGTCGCCCGATGGGAAACGACTGCGCCTCACCATGGCAGGGCGGAACGACCAGCGGTCTGAATACTGGGAAATTTCCGCCGATGGAACCAACCTCCATCGCATGAATCCAGATCTCCCCGGGCCTGGTGATGAGTGTTGCGGCAGTTGGACGGCCGACGGAAAGTACTTCCTCTTCTTGTCAGGAGGTCAGATCTGGGCTCTTCCGCGAAGCTCCGGATTTCTTCGTGGGTCCCCGAAACCGATTCAGTTGACTTCCAGCCCGATGCCGCTGGACGGCCCGGTTCCCAGCACAGATGGCAAGAAAGTATTTGTCGTCGGCAGGACTCGCCGCGGAGAGTTGTCGCGCTATGATTCAAAGTCCGGCCGCTTTGAGCCATTTCTGGGAGGAATGTCGGCGGAATACGTGGCCTTCTCCCATGACGGTCAGTGGATGGCCTACGTGACTTTCCCCGACCAGGTCTTGTGGCGCAGCAAAGTGGACGGCAGCGAGCGGCTGCAACTGACGTATGCACCGGCACATCCTTTTAACCCGCGCTGGTCGCTCGACGGTAAATCCATCGCATTCTACGAAACCAGTCCCGACAGGGACCCGAAGGCCTACATTGTGTCGCCCGACGGCGGCAGCCCCCGGCCGCTCTTGACGGACGACCCCGGCCCGCAGGCAGATCCCAACTGGTCGCCGGACGGCAGCAAAATCATCTTCGGCCCCAGTTCCGCGAGCCCCAGCGCTTCCCTCCGCATCTTCGATTTGGCGACCCATCAATTGAGTACACTGCCAGGCTCGCAAGGATTGTTTTCCCCACGCTGGTCTCCCGATGCGCGTCATGTTGCGGCACTCAACTCTGACCTCACGCGGCTGTTGCTGTTTGATTTTCAAACCCAGAAGTGGACCGAGGTAGCTAAGGGGAGTCCGGGGTGGCCGACATTTTCCAACGATGGCCAGTACCTGTACTTTGAAGACGATAGCGGAACACGCTCCGTCAGCCGGATCCGCATGAGCGACCTGCATGTAGAACGCCTGGTGGATTTGAAAGGCGTTGTCACCGTCGGGCAGTATGGAACCTGGTACGCGCCCACCCCCGACGGCTCCGTGATGCTGCTCCGCGATGCCGGCACCAGCGACGTATACTCCCTTGACTGGGGGGAGCCGTAGCTTGGCGTTATTGGCAACCGCGCCGACACTCTATCGCGATAATTTCCATTTGGCCCGTCGCTCAGAAACTCGCTGAAGGAGGCCTCGTGGCATTGGCAACTGCATCCACGGAAGGGGTGTCACCCCTACAGCTCGAGCCATCGGTGGCCACAAGCCAGACCGATTCGGCTTCGCCGCGGCCCATGCCCCAAATGCAAAAAGGGTAAGGGTTAGGTGTGCCCTGGAACTTCTTTAGGCCGCCCAAGGTAGGCAATGAACTCCGCAGGCGCCCCTTCCAGATTTCTGCCTTGTGTATGTCTCTTCCAATCAGTACCTTCCTCGCTTACCTCTAACTTATTGTCAACTTATCCCCAGCGCATTGAGCCGTTTTCCCATCTGCGCGATAGTGGCCGGGTAAACCAAGCCCAACACGGGCAAGGAGGTCGGTTATGAAACCCGCAATCTACAAAGTCATGGTTCTGACGGCCCTGCTGGCCATCCCCGCAGCTACTCTGTACGCGCAGTCCACTGGCTCCCGCTTCACGGTTCCGTCCTCGTTCGTAGTGAACGGACAGACGTTGCCTGCCGGAGAGTACTTCGTTGAAGGCCTGTGGTGGAACGCCGTCGCCTTTCACAATCTAAACGGCGAACCAGGGCTTGTCGTTCTGGCGCAATACAGCCCCCGCACGCAGGAAGTGAAAACCAAGCTCATCTTCTACCGTTACGGCGACCATTACATTTTGGCGTCAGCCGAGTTGCCTAACACCAACCACGCTCGCGCCTTCCAGACCGGAAAGGTCGAAGGCAAGGTAGCCCAGACCAAGCCCGAGATCGTGGAAATCGGCGGGAAGTGAACTCCGCGATCAACGCAAATCCTGCGAGGCCCGGCTCGACCGGGCTTCTATTTCTCCTCTTTGTAATCCAGCGCGAAAATGTCCTGCCGCGAGTCGTTACATCCAGCCGTTCTGGCCAGTCAAACCAATTTGAGGCTGGTTATCTGTATAACAACTGGTCAGTGCCCAAAATCTGTTCGCTGCACTGAAATCCGCCGATAGTTATCACGACCGGCCGACCCTTTCTCTTATTCCAACCTGCATGTGCCCACGCTTCGCGTGCCAGTCAGATTATCCCGGGGTCGGGATGAACATCACTTATCACCTTCGCGAAACCATATCCAGCGTCATCGTTCACATTGAAAAGGCGTGAGTTAGCTCCCAGCGACACTGGCAGTCGTCGTGCAGTACGCAACCGCGTCAGTTTGAGAGACTCGATGTGTCTAGGAGAAAAGCATGTGTGGAAAGAGGGTGGTCGCAATGTCTGTAAAGTTCATCGCAATGGTCGTCGTGCTTGGCGTAGCGTGGTACGCGATAGCACAGGATGCCCAGGCGGCTTATCCGAGCATGGCTCCTCTTGACCAATACCTGATGGAGGACCGGAATTCTGAAATCGCGTTGGCGCGCAGTGCGGCGCCGGAGTCCATCTCACGCGATGCCGAGGTCATGGTTCTGGGACGTCACGGTTACGAAACTGCGATTAAAGGGACAAACGGTTTCGTGTGCATGGTGGAGCGCTCCTGGACTGCTCCGATCGATGACCCGGGGTTTTGGAATCCCAAGGGGCGTGCACCGATCTGCCTTAATGCCGCGGCCGCACACACCTACTTGCCACGCACGATTAAGAAGACAGACTTGATACTAGCTGGACGGACGAAAGCCCAGATGGTTGAAGCCGTCGCAGCCGCAGTCGACAAAGAGGAATTGCCGCCGATGGAGCTCGGGGCTATGTGCTACATGCTGTCGAAGCAGGGCTACTTGGGCGATCCGGTCGGACACTGGCATCCCCACCTCATGTTTTTCGTGTCACAAGCTGATCCCGCGGCATGGGGAGCAGGTCTGCCCGGCTCTCCCATCCTCGCGT
>Ga0310914_10000105_pt1 | contig 41099 bp, 40 predicted proteins | sample GREbulkMGAN108_FD_203450 | JGI IMG/M metagenome (GOLD analysis project Ga0310914, IMG submission 203450) | Lab enrichment of tropical soil microbial communities from Luquillo Experimental Forest, Puerto Rico - GRE.bulkMG.AN108 | ecosystem: Environmental > Terrestrial > Soil > Tropical forest >... | reverse complement strand
CCGGATTGCGGATCATTTGGAGCGCGTGTCGAGTGCGAATCTTGCGCCATTGAAGCAATACAAGGAGGCTTTTGCGCAGAACCTGGTGCACCTCGACAATATGGTTGCGCAGAGGATCGACGCCGAAGCTACGGCAGGCAATGCGCTTACACGCCTCGGGATGCTCTCGAGCCGAATTCAAGCTCTAGCGGCGCCCGATGTGCGGTCTCTGGGCGAGAGCAGCTCCCCAGATGGCGATCCGGACGAGGTGAGGACATGGGCCGCGGCAGCGAGCGCCGAAGTAGTGGCCCTGCTGTCGACGGCAACCGCCGATAATGCGGTGCGACTCGACCGGTTGCGCGCCGATTTCTTGGATTTGCAGAGGCAGGGTCAGGCGAAGCTAAACCGAGCCCCATCCAGCTACCGCAAAAGCCCAGACGCAATCGAGGCGTTGCTGGAGCAGTTCGGCGCCGGTGCCGCAAACGTATTTGACGCGCGCACCGCCCAGCTCGAAGCTGCTGCCGGTGTTCGTCGGGCTCTTATTGACAATAGACAGGTCTCTGCCGATTTCGTCGGCACATCCCAGGAATTGATTAAGCAAGTCGAAAATACAGTCGGGGGACGAAGTCAGTATTATTCGAATTTGAATGGCAGGAATTTCACCATATTTTCGGCACTTATGCTATTATGCCCTTGTGGTGGCACGGCTACTGTCCTTTATATCGACCGATCGGTGATCAGACGGATTCGCACCCTCAGCGAAAGCATGCGCAAGCGAGTTTTCGGCGAGGACACCACTTTGCCGACTTCCGGGTCGGACGAAATTTCCGAAATGGCCCGAGCGACAGAATTTTTCGCCTCCTCGATCGAGAAGCGAGAACGTCTGCTTCGCGAAGTCATGGAATTAAGCCCTGTCGGAGCGCTGCTCGTCTCCCGGCAAGAGGGTATCGTCCGTCACGCGACGCGGCGCTGCCTCGAAATGATCGGATCGCATCCTGAAGAGTTTATCGGCAGCAAGGCTGGTGCGCTCTTTCCTTCCACCGACGTCTACAACGAATTTCTACAGCTGCTTCGCGCGAATGGTCGGGTGCGTGATTTCGAAATGGAAATGACGCTCGGTGACGGCGGGAGGCGTTGGATACTGCTTTCGGCAGACCCGATAGAGTTTCAAGGGGAGCCGGGATTCCTATGCTGGATTTATGACGTTCACGATCGAAAACTGGCAGAGCAGCAAATGAGCTCGCTATTGAGGGAATTCAACGCCGTTCTCGAGACGATCGACTACGGTGTTCTGTTCATGGACGCCGATCTTCGCGCCAAGATCTGTAACCGGGCGTACCGGGATATGTGGCGGATTCCCGAGCAATTGATTTCAGCCAATGCCGCCTTGGCTGACTTGATCAACTACAACAGAAATAGCGGCCTCTATGAAGCAACCGGAGCGGAGTTTGACGGGTATGTCGCCGCGCGTATCGAGGCGGTACGGAAGGGGGAAATAGCACCGATAGAAACACAGCGTCCGGATGGTCGCATTCTCCGTTACCAGGTGCTGGAGTTGGCCGACGGCGAGCGCATGCTGACCTATTTCGACACCACCGAGCTGAGGCGGCAGGAGCGGGAGGCAAGCGCCGCCCGCGACGCGGCGCAGGCCGCTTATAGCGAGCTGAAGGCGGCTCAAGCGAGGCTGGTCCAGGCCGAGAAGATGGCCTCGCTCGGCCAGCTGACCGCCGGCATCGCCCACGAAATCAAAAACCCGCTCAACTTCGTCAACAATTTCGCCGAGCTCTCGGGCGAGCTGCTGGGGGACCTGAAGGACGAGGTGGTTCCCGTCATTGCGGCACTCAGCAGAGACAAGCGCGAGGAGATCAACGAGACCATCGAGCTGTTGACCGGCAATCTGGAGAAGATTGCCGAGCACGGCAGGCGAGCCGACGGCATCGTCAAGAGCATGCTCGAGCATTCGCGCGGAGCTTCCGGCGAGCGCCGCGAGGTCGACCTGAATGCCCTGGTCGAAGAGGCGCTCAATCTCGCCTATCACGGTGCCCGCGCCCAGGATCAGAATTTCAACATCACCTTGGAGCGCGACCTCGAACCGGCGATCGCCCCGATCGAGCTGGCGCCGCAGGAAATAACCCGCGTCCTGCTGAACCTATTCGGCAACGGCTTTTACGCCGCCACCAAGCGACAGCGCGACGAAGCCGAGCCGGACTTCCGCCCGGCGCTGAACGTGACGACGCGTGACCTCGGCAAGGCGGTTGAAATCCGCGTGCGCGACAACGGCACCGGGATTCCGCCGGAGATCCGGGACAAGCTGTTCCAGCCGTTCTTCACCACCAAGCCCACCGGCGAAGGCACCGGCCTCGGCCTCTCGATCAGCTGGGACATCGTCACACAGCAACACGACGGTACGATCGCGGTCGACAGCCGGGCGGGCGAGTTCACCGAGTTCACGATCCACCTGCCGCGGCGCAGGCACGAGACAATGGCAGGGAAGATGGCATGAGCTTTAGCATTCTCGTCGTTGACGACGAGCCCGATGTCGCCGAAATGTTTCGCCAGCGCTTTCGCCGCGAAGCGCGCCAGGGCACCTATGTGCTGCATTTCGCCGGTTCCGGCGAGGAGGCGCTGCAAATGCTTGCGCACGAGATCGAGCCGCAACTGATCGTGCTTTTGTCCGACATCAACATGCCGGGCATGGACGGGCTCAGCCTGCTGCGGGAAATCAAGCAGCGCCGCCCTGATTTGCCGGTCATGATGGTGACCGCCTATGGCGACGACGAGCGCCGCCGGCACGCAGCCGAGGCCGGCGCCCTCCAATTCCTTACCAAGCCGGTCGATTTTGATTTCTTGAAGGAGCAGCTGCGGCAGTTGCCGGGGGCTTCCGCATGAAAAACAACTCCTTAGCGCAAAGGACACAAAGGAAGCACCGGGTACGCAAGGGGACCTTAAACTGCTTCGTGTTCTTTGTGCACCCTCTGCGTCCACTGCGGTGAATGGTTTTTCTTTATGAGCTCGGCCAAGATCCTTGCCGTCGATGACGAGCCCGATTTCGAGCTGTTGATCAAACAACGCTTCCGCCGACAAATTCGCGAACGTGAGTTTACCTTCCGCTTCGCGCGTCACGGCGAGGAGGCGCTGGCCATGCTTGCCGCCGAACCCGACATCGATCTGATACTCCTCGACATCAATATGCCGGTCATGGACGGGCTCACCTTGCTGGCCCGGCTGCGCGAGCAGCAAGCGGCGGTCAAGGCGGTCATCGTCTCGGCCTATGGCGACATGGCCAATATTCGCACCGCGATGAACCGGGGCGCCTTCGATTTCGTGACCAAACCGGTCGATCTGCAGGACCTGGAAATTACGATTCAAAAGACCCTGGAGGACATCGCCAAGTTGCGCGACATCGAGCGCCTAAAGGCTGCCGCCGAGCGCGCGCGCAACAACCTGTCACGCTATTTCTCGCCCAACCTTGTCGAGATGCTGGCTGATCGCGACGAGCCGCTGGGCGCGGTGCGGCGCCAGACCGTAGCGGTATTGTTCGCCGACGTCGTCGGTTTCACGACAATGGCCGAAGGCATGGCGCCCGAGGCGGTGGTGGCGATGCTGCGCGAATATCATGAGCGGATGACGGCGCGGATCTTCGCCTGCGGCGGCACGATCGAGAAATATATCGGCGACGCGATCTTCGCTGTGTTCGGCCTGCCCGAACCGAGTGGAGCCGACGCAGCCAATGCCCTCAAATGCGCCGATATGATGCTGGCCTCCCTCGATGCGTGGAACACGGAACGGGAGACCCGTGGCGAGCCGCCTCTGGCGATCGGCATCGGCCTCAATTACGGACCGGCGGTGCTGGGCGATGTCGGTTCCGAGCACAGCTTTTCGTTCACGGTGATCGGCGACACCGTGAACACTGCGAGCCGGTTGCAGGCCCTGACTCGCAGCCTCGCAACGCCGCTCGTCGTCGGCGACGCACTCGTGTGCGCAGTTACAACGCAATCCCCCGCGGACGCGGCAGGATTGGCGGAAAAATTACGCGATCGGGGGGAGCAGGCGCTCAAAGGCCGGGCCGGCATGGTCCGGATCTGGACACGCTAAACCCGGAGTCGAGAAAATAGATACCGGCCAGCCTCCTTGGCTTTGGTGTAGGATGCGTTGAGACGCAGGGAGGAATGGGTAATGACCGATGTCGCTTTTGGAGTGTTCGATTGGATCGACCGCGCCGCAGAGCCATTGCACCGGCTCTACGAGGAACGGTTGCAGCTGTTGGAGGTCGCGGACAGCGCCGGGTTCTTTTGCTACCACCTCGCCGAGCACCACTCTACGCCGCTCGGCATGGCGCCCTCTCCAGCCTTGTTTCTCAGCGCTGCGGCGCAACGCACGCGAAGCATTCACCTGGGGCCGCTCGTCTATCTCTTGCCCCTCTATAATCCGCTGCGGCTTATCGAAGAAGTCGCGATGCTCGACCAGCTTTCGGGCGGACGGCTGGAGCTGGGCGTCGGCCGTGGTGTCGTGCCCTACGAGCTGCGTTACCAGGGCCTCGATCCCGACGACACCCGCGCGGTCTTTGACGAGACGCTAGCGATCCTGGTCGCGGGGCTCACCAACAGCCGACTGACCTTCGCCGGGCGACATTACCGGTACAACAATGTGCCGATGGAACTCCATTCGCTGCAGCAGCCTTACCCGCCGCTGTGGTACCCGACGCACAATCCGGACAGCGTCCAATACGCTGCTCGGCACGGCTATAATTTTGTTGGCTTGGGACCCGCCGCAGCGGTGCGCGAGCATGTCGATGGGTATTGGCGGACCTGGAAGGCTCACCGCGATGATCCAGGCCGGCTCAATGGCCACGTGCCGGCACCCAAGGTCGGTATTCTGCGCCAAGTCGTCGTCGCCGACACCGATGACGAAGCGCTGGCGGCGACCCGCGCTGCGCATCACGACTGGTACCGTTCGATAATGAAGTTATGGCACGACCATGATGACCACAGTGTCGACGGGCTCTTTGCGTGGGAGCCTTCGATCCAGCACGAAACCATCCTGTTCGGTTCGCCGGCCCGCGTTCGCGAGCATATCGAGCGATTGGTGGAGACGAGCGGCTGCAACTATGTCGTCTGTTCCTTCGCCTGGGGCAGCATGCCGCACGCGCAAAGGCTGCGCTCAATGAAATTGTTCGTCCAAGAGGTGATGCCTGGCTTGTCCCGCAGCGGCGCATGACACCTTCAGTTCGCGTGAACTACGATGCCATTGCCCATCTCTATGATGGGCAGCCATACCGGGCAAAATCACCTGACCCGGAGCTCTCGACGCTCATCAGCCGGCGCACCGTATCGAACACTTTGTCCATTCTCGACATCGGCTGCGGCACCGGCAATCAATTGGTTGCCAATCGTACTGTTGTGCGCAATGCCCAGCTCGTTGGACTAGACCGGTCACTGGGAATGCTGCGGCAGGCGCGGCCGAAAGCATCGGATATCGCCTGGGTCCAGGCGGATGCTGCAATAATGCCGCTTCGAGCGGACAGCTTTGATTTCGTGACCTGTCAGCACGTGCTGCACCATGTGCGCTGCAAGGAGGCCATGCTGCGGGAGGTGCTCCGGGTTCTCCGCCCCGGCGGCCGTTTCGTGCTCCGCAGCCTTTATCCGCAGGAATCAGAGGGCTGGCTCTATTACGAATATTTCCCTGAAGCGCGCGGCATTGATCTGAAGGACTTCTGGCCTCCGGAGCAGATCATCACAGTGATGGAAGCAGCCGGTTTTCATGCGGTCACAGCAGCGCGGCAGCACCTGCGGTATGACCAGAATCTGCGCGAGTGGCTGACCGTCGTGAAGCGCCGCGACACGTGTTCCCAGCTGACAGCGATCCGGAACGAAGCCTACGCCGCAGGGCTCCGCCGCTTGGAGCAGGAACTGGCTGATAGCATGGACCCACCAGTGCGGGCGGACCATCTCTGTCTCGTCACAATTCGCGGGGAAAGGCAGGTGGGCTCCCCATAGTGGTAAGCTGAAGAGGAGGGATCATGGCTAATCCATTCGTGCATGTCGAACTCGGCACCACCGATCTCGACAAGGCAAAATCGTTTTATCGGTCGCTGTTCGACTGGCAGCTGAATGACGTCGATATGGGCGGCGGGATGACCTACACGCTGATCAATGTCGGGGAAGGCACCGGCGGCGGCATGATGAAACAGATGATCCCGGGGGCGCCGTCGTCGTGGCTGGCCTATGTCCAGGTGGACGACATCCGGGCGGCGACCGACAAAGCCCGGTCGCTCGGCGCCACCGTCATGCGCGATGTCATGGCGGTCACGGACGAGGGCTGGCTCTCGATTATCCGCGATCCGACTGGCGCGCCCCTCGGGCTGTGGCAATCGAAGGCGAAATAATAGCTGCAGCAGCGACACCGCCGCCGGGAGAGGAGGAAGCGCAATGAAGGCCGACTATGTGATCATCGGCGCGGGCTCGGCTGGCTGCGTGCTCGCCCACCGGCTGAGCGAAGATCCCGGCACCAGAGTAATGCTGATCGAGGCCGGCGGGCGCGACTGGAGCCCGTACATTCATATTCCCGCCGGCTTCATGAAGCTGCTCGATCATCCTACTCTGAGCTGGGGTTTCCATGCCGAGCCGGATCCGGGCACCGCCGGCCGTGCGATCCTCTACCCGCGCGGCAAGGTGCTCGGCGGGTCGAGCTCGATAAACGGACTGATCTACATTCGCGGCCAGCCCGAAGATTTCGACCATTGGGCCCAGCTCGGCAATCGCGGCTGGGCGTGGGACGACGTGCTCTCTTATTTCAAAAAGGCCGAGAATTGGGAGGGCGGCGAGAGCGAGGTTCGCGGCAAGGGTGGTCCGCTGTTTACATCGAAGATGAACCGGTCGCCGCTCTGCGCGGCGGTAATCGAGGCCGGCAAGGAAATCGGCCTCCAATACCGCGAGGACGTGAACGACCTGCCGGCCGGCGCCGGCGACGGCATCGGCTGGTGCCAGCAGACGCGCGGCGGCCGGCGACGGGCAAGCACCGCCCGTACCTATCTGCGCCCGGCGATGAAGCGCGCGAACTTGCAGGTCATCACCAAGGCTCTGGTGCGGCGCCTCCTGTTCGATGGCCGCCGCGCCGTCGCAGTCGAATATGAGCGCGGCAGCGCGGTGCAGCGCGTCGATGCCGATTGCGAGATCATCCTCTCCGCCGGAGCGATCGGCTCCCCGCATATCCTGCAGCTCTCAGGCGTCGGCTCGCCAGAGCTTCTGCAGCGGGTTGGTATCCCGGTGCAGCACGCACTGCCGGGAGTGGGGCAGAACCTCCAGGACCATTACATCGCCCGCATCAGCTACCTGGTGACGGGGGCGTGGACGGTCAACGAACGCTCACGGGGCTTGCCATTGGCAGCCGAGGTCCTGCGCTATCTCGTCACCGGCAAGGGCATGCTGACCTACAGCGCCTCGCTGGCCGCCGCCTCGATCAAGGTGCTCGAAGAATCGGCAACTCCCGACGTGCAGTGCAGCATTGCCCCCGGCAGCTTCAAAGACGGCCAGATCGGGGAACTCGACGATTTTCCCGCCATTACCGCTGGTGCCTGGCAAATGCGGCCTTTGTCGCGCGGCTACGTCGCGGCCAAGTCCGCCGACCCGAAAGAAGCGCCGGCGATCAATCCTCGGTATTTGAGCGACCCGACCGATCGCCGCGCGATCATCGGCGGCCTCCGCTTCGTCCGGCGTCTCTTTGCGGCGCCGGCGCTCGCCAAATATTGCGGCGCCGAAATCCTTCCCGGCCCCAATGTCGAAACCGACGACGAATTGCTCGACTACGCGCGGCAAAAGGGCTCGACCGTCTATCACGCCACCTGCACCTGCAAGATGGGCAATGACGCGATGGCGGTCGTCGACGACCAGCTGCGCGTCCATGGGCTCGAACGCCTGCGCGTTATCGATGCCTCGGTGATGCCGACTGTGACTTCGACCAACACCAACGCGCCGACGATCATGATCGCCGAAAAGGGCGCCGAGCTGATCCGCCGCGCCGCGCGAGCGGCCCGGCCGGGGATCACCGTCAAAGCCGCCTGAGGGCAGGCCGATACAGATCCGCCATGGTCCGCGGCAGGAGGCAACTGGGTATCCGGCTGAAGCGAGCATATCTGCCGCCGACGCCCGAGGACGGCGTGCGCGCGCTGGTCGATCGGCTATGGCCGCGCGGCGTCAGCAAATCGGATGCCAAAATCGATCACTGGATGAAGGAGCTCGCGCCGAGCAGTGAGCTGCGCCAGTGGTTCGGCCACGATCCAAGCCGCTGGGACGAGTTCCGCCGCCGTTACGAGGCAGAACTGGCGGGCAAACCGGAGCTGCTCGAGCAATTGCGCGCGCTGGCCCGGCAAGGCCCATTGACGCTCGTCTTCGGCGCGCGCGACGAACTCCATAACCAAGCCGTCGTGCTGAGGGATCTGCTCGCCGGCTGATCCTTGACGAAGGGGCGGTATTTTTTGTCGCTCATCCGACGCCGCGCTTATCATTGAAGTAGCTGCGACAGAGATCAGGAGCCGGAAAATGCCGACAATGTTCAATTCGCGCGATGCCGACAATTACGAAAAATTGATGGGGCGGTGGAGTCGTCGCTTGGCGCCGCTCTTCATCGAGCACGCTGGCATCGCGCGCGGTGAGGAGGTGCTCGAAGTCGGCTGCGGGACTAGGAGTTTGACCTTTGCGCTCGCCGCGGCGGCTGCGCTCGGCGGCCTGACCGCGATCGACTATTCTCCGATCTACCTCGCTGCGGCTCAAACCAAGGCTGGCGAGAGGTCCATTCGCTTCGAGCAGGGCGACGGCTGCGCCTTGCGTTTTCCGGACGCCAGCTTCGACCGTGCATTGTCCATGCTGGTGCTCCCGTCGGTTCTGCCGCACCCCGAATTGATGATCGCCGAGATGCGCCGGGTTACGCGGCCGGGCGGTGTCGTCGCCGCGGCATTCTGGGATTCGCCTGGCGGGACGCCGCACCAGCGGATGCTGTGGGACATTGCCGCCGTGCTCGACGACGCCGCTCGGGCGGCACGCGACCGTACAATGTCGCGGCCGGTCTACGCGCCGGGCGCGCTGGCGCGGATGTGGGCGGAAGCCGGGTTCACCGACGTCGATCAGCGGTCACTGTTGATCCGAATGGATTTCAGCGACTTTTCCGACTATTGGGAACCGTTCGCGAGCGGTGAGGGCGCGCTCGGCGAGTAGGTCGCCAGTCTCGATGGCGCCGCCCGGGAGCGCCTCGAGCGCCACCTGCGTTCGGCCTATCTGAGCGGACGGCCCGACGGCGAGCGGTCGTTCGTCGCCGTCGCATTGTCCTGCCACGGCATCACCCCGCGGAACTGATCGTCATCTGGACAACCGATATCGGCGATGACCTCGATCGGCTGCTTGCCGAGCTGACCGAAGTCTTTGTGCGGATTTTTGTTGCGAACGCTCACGATCGATTGACCGCGATCGTGTTCGTTCATGGCGTCACGAGCCTCTCGGCTGTCGGCAATATAATGCCGGCAGTGAGCGAGACCACTGCACGAGCAGCCTTGCGCTTCGGTTGGCAATCCGGTTGCGCGCTTTACGCATGCTTCGGCAGTGACACGGCAATGGCCGAAGAAATCGATCCTCGGGCATTGGATGAACATATGCTGGTGGATCGGGCACTGGCCAATGGGGCGAGCATGTCATCAAATTCACCGAAGCCTGCTTATGTCGCACCACGCTCGATCCATCGCCGGCCTATCTATCGGCGATCGAAAGCGCTCTGGATATATTGGCCGGAGGCTGAATCGAGCTAGCGATCGGGGAATAGCCGATCACCCTACTGAGGCGTCGATCCCCCACAGCAACCGTGCGCGAGCAGCGGCTCTTTCGCGGCGCAGCTGCGCTCGTTGAACGGCGTATTCTTCCAGTGCCGCGCGATCAGCGGCGGTAACCGAAGCCTGGGTCGGCACGACGCACGCCGTTGGGCAGCGCGTCACTCCTTTAGTGCGAATATACTCCGAAATTTTCTCTTGATGGTTGTGGTCGGGGTAATATGCATCATTCTCTCCCTGAGAATGGGTGAGCCGTGCTTTAAGAAAACGTCAGAGTTCGCAGATTAGCGTCACTGCAACCAAGCCGAAGCCAAGGATGCCGCGCCCGCCCATATCGCTGCCCAGAGCGCCAGTGAGGACAGTAAAACGGCCACCCACAGGGCTTCTTTGGTCAGTGCAATGGCGACGTCGCATCCCCGTCGGTTGGTTTGCAATGAATTGCGCGGAGGCTTGCCACTATTGACAGAGCAATGGCGCCGCGATACGGAACTGCGCTCCACCCGCTCCTCCTTGATCAGCAAACTGGCATTGCGAGCTGGTGGCTAGTGAGGGGAACGGCATTACGACCACCAGACGGCGTTCACTTTAACCACGGTTGGTCAGTGCGCCGTCTATTGCACGTCAAAAAGTGGTCCACCAGCCTTTTCGAATCAGATTTGACGCAATTTTGGCTCAATAGCCCACTGATCGCCATGGCTGATGTGAGGTCTGTTACAGACCATGCCGACGGCGTTAAAAAACAGGCGCTGACGGCTCTGCCGCCGGGCTCGGAAGAGCGAGGCTGCCGCGCCCCGGCGGCAACGGCAGCCTGAAGCGATTCAGTGCCGTCGTGGCGTCGCTGCAATCACGGCGGGAACGACAAAAAGCACTTATCGGAAGCTAGGATATAGGTTTCCATATAGTCCTGGATCACGGGACGGCGGTCGAGTGCCTCCATTGCGCCGATCAGCGCCATCCAATTCAGCATTTCGTGCTGGCCGGCATACTCCATTTCTGCCAGCGAGCGCTGCCGCCAGACCCCGTAATCGCCGCGCGACACGGCGTCGAACAGCAGCCGGTCGCCCTCGTGATCGGGCCACAGATAGCCGTTTTTTGGCGACAGAAAGGCGTGCGACCAACTCGACGAGGCGATCAGCGCGACCCGGTAGGGCGAGGTGGCGATCACCTCGGCCACTGCGGCCCCGACCTGCATGCAGCGCCACGGCGCCGGCGCCGGCGGGTCTTCTCCTTCGTCGGCCGGGCGCGGCGGCTGAAACAGATGGGCGAGCCCGCCTTTGGCGTGAATGAGAGTGCGCCCGTAGCAATTGATCGCAAACGGGATCGCGGGATAAGGAAATCCCTTTCGGTCCCAATCGAGATAGAGGAAGGTGTTGGTGAAAGCGTGCGCCATCGGGTGGTGCAGCGGCTTGTAGGCGTAGGCCATGTCGATGCCGCGCTCGATGAGGCCAGTGGCGAGGTATTTCGCCGCCTCGCGCTGGCCGTGCAGCCTTAATGCCCAGTCGCCCGGCTCATCCCAGCGGTTCGGCTTGCCGCCATTGCCCCCGTGGGAGCCATTTTGCCATGGCTTCAGTTCAAAATCGGCATCGTAGCCGAGCAGGCAGAACGCCGGCACAACATCCTCGCGGAAATTCTCGTACTGGTCGTCACCCCAGATCAGCACGAGATCCGGGTCAAAATCGTCGAGGATTTTGCGGATTGCGCGAAAGTCGTTGCCGAAACGTTCACCACAGCGATTGGCCGCTGACAGGCCGTCGTCGTTGCCGAGCTCGGCGATCAGCTCGGCCGGCCAATTGGCCGGGTCCTTGTAGCAGGCCTCGACATTGGGCGCGGTCAACGTCCGCTTGAACACGCTGGTCAGCCCTTCGTTCGGCAGGCACAGCGTCGGCCAGTGGGTCACGCCGAGACCAAGGATTTCCGCCATCTCACTGCTCCTTGCTGTCGTTTGCCGCAGGATGCCTCCACATTGGGGGCGACACAACACTTACGTCATGGCCGGGCTCGACCCGGCCATCTACGGTCTATGTTGCACGGCGTGGCGGTTTACAGATGCCCGGCTCAAGGCCGGGCATGACGACAGGGGCACTAGTCGCGCGCGCGGCGTGCGGCCGCCGGTCGCGGATAAACCTCGTCGACGACATCGTCGATCCAGTGCGCTGCCAGCCCCGGAACATCGATGATTTCAGCTTCGATTGTTGGGCCGTCGAGCCGGTAGCGGACGGCGCCGAGCCGTTTCTCGCCCGGCATCGGCGGCTGGATCTCCGGACCGACGAGAAAACTGGAGGCCGGGGCCCATAGGTAACGGCTGCCGTCATGCTGGAAATCATATGCCTTGTGCAGATGGCCGCTGCCTACGAGGCGGACCGAATAGCGACGTACCAGTTCGATGAGATGAGCGCGCGGCCGAGGTTTGACCGACCAGTAGCCCGTATCGCCCTCATCGGGGCTGTCGAGAAACAACGGCTTGTGTAAGAACCAGGCGAGGCATCGGCCCTCGGCATTCGCCATCGCGGCCTCGAGCCAAGCCGCCTGCGCCGCCTCCTCGGGGTGGCCGCCGCCGAGCAGCATTGCATCGAGCCCGATCAGGCGGAAGCCCTCGACATCCTCGATCCACCGGTCGGGCCCGAAATGAGCGCGCCATCGCTCCAGCCGCTCGCTGGTCACCGGCTGGCGCGGGTGCCCGGCGTCGCCGACGTCATGATTGCCGGGAACCGCGCGAAACCGAATACCGAGGCCGCGCATCAGCTCGACGGCATACCGCAGGTCTTCCTCGACATCGGCGCCGTCGACCGTGACGTCGCCGGTATGGATGACGAGATCGGGGCGCTCCGCCGCGATCCACGCCGCGAGCGGCGCCCAATTGTCGGCGAAATGCGGCTTGACCGGGCTCAGATGCGTATCGGAGATCTGGATTATCAGCATTCTGCCCCGCACAGATAAGCGGCGAGGTCAAGGGTTCGCGCGAACACCAGCGAACACCCGGCGGCAAGCAGCCGGTCGGCATGATCGCCGGGGCAGTGGCTGCCTGCACAAAACCCGACCACCGGCATCCCCGCCGCGACCGCGGCCTCGACACCGGTCGCGCTGTCTTCGATGACGACGCAGTCTGCCGGCGGCACCCCGAATTGCCGGGCCGCGAAGAGGAAGAGGTCGGGAGCGGGTTTGCCGTGCGTCACCTGAGAGGCGCTGAAAACATGCGGATCGAACAGCGGCAACAACCGGGTGACCGAGAGCGCCTGCCGGACGCGGTCGAGGTGGCTATTCGATGCCACGCAGCGCGGCGCCGGCAACGCCGCGAGCAGCTCCTCGATCCCGGGTATCGGCGACAGCTCGCGCTCGAAAGCCTTATCGACACGGGCGCGCATCGTTTCGAAGAAGCCCTCCGGCAGCAAGCGGCCAAATCGAGCCTCGACCGCGGCGGTCAGCGTGATGCGGTTCTTGCCGAGCCCGAACACCATCGCCTCGTCCATCGTGATCGGAAACTCGGCGGCGATCAGGCACTCGCCGAGAACGCGGCCGAAAATGACCTCGCTGTCGATCAACACCCCATCGCAGTCGAAGATGACGAGAGCAGGCACGAGCGGTCCGGTCCGGCGGTCTCCAGCACCTCTATATGGCCCCGGACGCCTCGATCCGTCATCCCGACAAGAGAATGTCGTGGAGAAAGCCGATAACTCTGCGCCACGCTTTCCGATAAAATCGGCGAGCTGGGCCGCGACAACCCTGGGAGATTGTGATGAAATCGGCTTATGGGCGGCAGACGCCGCCACCCGACTATGAGCTGACCTGCGTCGAGCAAGGAAGCCCGATGGGTGAGTTGCTGCGCCGCTACTGGCAGCCGGCCTGCACCTCCGATGAGTTGCGCGACCTGCCGCGGAAGGAAAAGCTCCTGTGCGAGGAGATTGTCTTCTTCCGCGACAAGAAGGGAGGGGTCGGCGCTCTCGAACCGCACTGCTCGCACCGCGGCACCTCGCTCGAATGGGGCCGGGTCGAGGAGAAGGGGCTGCGCTGCTGCTATCACGGCTGGCTCTACGACACGCGGGGCCAGTGCATCGACATGCCGTGCGAGTCGGAGGAGTTCCGCAACGCAATGGATGTATGGCAGCCAGCCTATCCGACGACGGAATATGGCGGGCTCGTCTTTGTCTATATGGGCCCGCCCGGCACGGAGCCGTTGTTTCCCCGCTTCGACATCATCGACCCTGACCGCGGCGAAGATGTCGTGCTGCGCGGGATGCGGTTGTGGGGCGACTACGCGGTCGGGATGGTCAAGGACTGCAACTGGCTGCAGCATTACGAGAACATCGTCGATCCGTACCACCTCTTGATGCTGCACCAGTGGATCAGCGGCGACCAGTTCGACGGCGCGCTGATGCAGGGCAAGGCCACGATCGGCTGGGAGAAGACGCCGCTTGGCGTGCGCTACAACCTGATCAAGGACCTGCCGAACGGCAACCGCATGGTGCGCCACGCCGAATGCATCGTGCCGAACATGTTCATCATCCCCAGCATCCGCGAGCCCGGAACGAAGCCGAAGCGCAGGGAGCGCGGCACCGAACTGTCATGGGCAGTGCCGATCGACAACGAGCATGTGCGCGGCATCAGCATGGTCGCCTGGCCGCTCGCGAATGGCGCGCCTAAGCCCAACTGGAAGCCCGGGACCGACACGATCGCCGACATCCGGCCGGGCTCGTTCCTGCAACGCAGCTACGAGGAGCGGCAGCGCAAGCCAGACGATCTCGAAGCGCAGGAGGGGCAGCGCCCGATCGCCGTGCACGCGCTCGAAAACCTCGCGCAGTCGGATGCCGGCATCGTCATGCTGCGGCGGCTATTGCGCGAGCAGATCAAGCGAGTCGAGGACGGCCTCGACCCGATGAATGTGGTGCGCGACGCGCGCGACAACCACAAAATCCCAACCAATGCCTGGAACACGATCCTGTCACCGGCCGAGGCGTTCCCGCATACCGAAGGAGCATTTTCGTGCTGACCAGGGAGGTGCTGTTCGGCATGAACATCCTGAGCCTGGTGGGCTTCGCGGCGATGGGAATGAGTCTCACCTTGCGCCGCATGGCCAACGCCGGCGCAGGCGTATGTATCGGGCTGATGGGTCTCGGTACGGTGTTGGTCTTCGCCGGGCTCTATGCCGGCGGCAATCCGCAATGAAGGGGTGATGTCGATGACCGAGCGGATCTGGGACAGATTTCTTACCGAGCGCGACAAGGCGGTATTTGCGGCGGGCGGGTTTGGCGCCCGCGCGGGGTTTGGCAAGCGGCCGGCACTGCTCGTCATCGATGTCAATTGGGCGTTCTGTGGCGAACGGCCAGAACCCATCCTGGAATCGATCAAGCGCTGGCGCACCTCCTGCGGCGAAGACAGCTGGCTAGCGCTCGAATACATTCGACAGTTGATCGAAGCGGCGCGCGCAAAGGGGCTTCCGGTCATTTACACCACCGGGGAGCGGCGTGCGGACAATTGGGATGCCGGCAGCTGGCGCTGGAAAAGTAGTCGTGGCGACGAGGCGGGCGGCAGCGCGCACAGCGGCGTCGACGGCAACGAGATCGTCGCAATGATCGCTCCCGGTCCCAAAGACATCGTGATCAGGAAGCAGAAGCCGTCGGGCTTCTTTGGGACGAACCTCGCCTCCTACCTCACGCTGCTCGGCTGCGACAGCGTGATCGTCGTCGGGACGACGACGTCGGGTTGCGTGCGTGCGAGCGTGGTCGACGCGTTCAGCCTAAACTATCGAGTGATCCTAGCGGAGGAAGGTTGCTTCGACCGCAGCCAGGCGAGCCATGCCGTGAGCTTGTGCGATATGCACGCCAAATACGCCGATGTCGTGCCGACGGCGGAAGTCCTCGCCTATTTCGATCGGCTGCCGGCCGATCTGTTCGAGCTGCCCAGCGGCCACCGCAGCGGCGCACCGCCGATCAAGCAAGCAGCTGAATAGCCTCTGCACTCGCGCTGCTAATCGAGCAGGAAGCGGCCGACGAGTTGCGCTACTCGGTCGGGTTGCTCGAGATGCGGCAGGTGCCCGGCATCGCCGATCGGCTCGATGCGGGCATTGGCAATCCGCTGCGCAAAGTCTTGGGCATAGTCTGGTGAGACAATGCCGTCCGCCGTTCCCCAAATGATCAGCGTCGGCGCAGCGATACGGTGGATGCGTTTCTTGAGACCGCGGTCCGGGATCGGCCAGACGAATTTGCCGGTGCAGGCCTGCGACCAGATAAAGCTGGCTTGCACTTCGACGCGAGCATCGCTTTCGTCGGGCAGCTCGAAGAAGCGCCGCGCCGCCTTTCCATTGGGTGCGGCAAAGAGCGCCGGGCGGAGTTGATCCTCCGGCATGATCATCCAGTTTTTGACCGGACGGTCGTCGCGCCACAGGCCGAGCGGGTCGATCAGGACCAGCTTGCCCGCGCGTTCCGGCATCGTCGCGGCGATCTCGCAGGCCACCATGCCCCCGAAGGAATGGCCGAGCAGAGCCGGCGCTTCGAGCCCGAGCCGATCAAACAGCTCGCCGTAATAAACGACCAGATCCCACAACTCGTCGAGCCGATGGATTGCTTCGGGATCGCCGGACGTGGTTCCGGGATGCCTCGGCGCGTAGACGCGGTGCAGAGCCGCCAGGCGGTCGAGAAACTTGCGGTCGCCGCGCAATCCCCACGGACCATGCAGAAATAGGACCGGCGGCCCGTCTCCGCTGACCTCGATCTCTGTCTCTATCTTGCCCTGCCAACACCGGATTTTGCGCTGCTCGACCGTGGCCATTTTCCTGCCTCCGCCGCCTCAGCACCCGCCATCTGCTGCCGAGGCCATCGGGCGGGCCACTTGCAGCCGCTGCGGCCACCACCGATCCTGCCACTCGTCGTCCCACAGGCCCTCGATATGCGGGAGCACGTCACGGCAAAACAGGTCAATGTTTTTCAGGCAGAGCTGATGAGGCATTGAACCGAAATGCAATAGGGCCAGCAGATGGCCGATGCGCAGCCGCTTGACGGCCTCGGTGAGCTGGTCGCGCACCGTCGCGGCACTGCCGGCAATCAGAAATCCGCGGTCGACAAAATCTTTGTATTTGAGACCGCGCAGGTCGAACCGTTCCCGCAGCGGCGCTTTGAGCACCCGCATCAGACTTGGATAGTCCTGATAGCCCGGGATCGCCTGGTAATATTGCGGCGTGTAGAGCAGCTTGTGAAAGAAATATTCGACGTGCGGGGCATATTCTTCCGCTGCCGCGTCGCTTTCCGAAACCCCGATCAGCTGCAGGAAGCCCAATCGATAGGGGTTGGCATCGCGTCCCTTGCGCGCGACGGTGTCCCAGTAATAGTCCCCAAGAGTTTCGGCGTTTCTGGCGCCGAAATAGCTGAGGTGGCAGAAGCAGTCGTCGCGGTCGACGACGAACTCGACCGTCGTCGCACTGCCGGAGCCCGGGATCCAGATCGGCGGGTGGGGCTGCTGGATCGGGCGCGGCCAGAGATTGACCATCGGCAGCTGGTAATGTTTGCCGTTCCACGCAAAGACCTCGCGCGCCTGCCACGCTTTCAGTACCAGCTGCAGCGCCTCGCGATAGCGCTCGCGCTGCTCGATCGGGATCACCCCATTGGAGATCGTCGCATCGGTCGGCAATCCCGTCGGAAAGCCCGCCACCAGACGCCCGCCGCTGATGCAGTCTATCAGCGCATATTCCTCGGCGACCCGCGTCGGCGGGCTGGTCGAGGGGAGCGTCGAGCCGATCTGGACGATCGCTACGTTGAGCCCGTTCGTCAGCTTCGCCAATACCGAGCCCATCAGGCTCGGATTGGCCATGAAGCCGTAGACGTTCTGGTGATGCTGGTTCGTGCAGAGGCCGTGCATGCCGGCACGCGCGGCATACACCATCTCGTCCAGTGTCGAGTTGTAATACTGTCCGACCTTGTCGGGATCAGCGACATCGAACCACACCGGATCGAGGTAGGCGGATTTGTAGCGCTGGTCGAAATCCGGCGCGAGGTCGCGATAGGGCATCAGATGAAACATGCACACTTTCATGGCTCATTACTCCGCCGCAACCCGCCCATCATCGCAGAGACCGGCAGGCATTTCCAAGCGGCTGTAGCGCTCTCGATTCCTGATGCGATGAGGTCTGCCTATCGGTGTTATGCTTCTCAAGAATGATGACATCATGAGGCGGGAGGATGCCCCTTTTCGAGAAACGCAGGATCGGACGGAGCTCGCTCGAAGTCACGGCGCTCGGGCTCGGTTGCGCTACCCTCGGCGGCAGCCGGATCGATATCACCCGCGACGAGGCCGAAGCGATCATCCGCGCCGCGTGGTCGGCCGGCGTGCGCTATATCGATACGGCGCCGTATTACGGCGTCGGCCAGGCCGAGCGTTGTGTCGGGGACGCCATGCGCGAGGTGCCGCGTGACGAATGGGTGCTGTCCACAAAAGTCGGACGCCTGCTCAGACCTCGGCGCGCGCCTGGGTCAGACGAGCGTCGCCACCCGCTGCCGTTCGACGTCATATTCGATTATTCCTACGACGGCATCATGCGCTCGTTCGAGGACAGCCTGCAGCGGCTCGGTTTGGCTCGCATCGATATTCTTTACGTCCATGACATCGGCGTCTACCAGCACGGCAGCGAAGCTCATCCGGCACTGATGCGCACGCTGCGCGACAGTGGCTATCGCGCACTCGAAGAGTTGCGAAACCGCGGGGTTGTCGGCGCGATCGGGATCGGGGTCAATGAGCGCGAGATGTTGCTCGAAGCCATGGAATGGGGGAATTGGGACGCCTTCCTCCTGGCCGGCCGCTATACCTTGCTCGAGCAGGCGCCGCTCGAAGATTTGCTTCCGAAATGCCAGGCGGCCGGCACGTCCATTGTCGTCGGCGGGCCATTGAACTCTGGCATCCTCGCCGGCCGTGACACCTGGAATTATCGCCCTGCGCCGCCCGAGATCATCGCCCGGGTCAGTGCCATCGAGGCGGTCTGCGACCGACACGGAGTGCCGCTGGCGGCGGCGGCGCTGCAATTTCCGCTCGCGCACCCAGTGGTCGCGGCGATCATCCCGGGTCCGCGCAGCGTCGCGGAGTTCAACGCCAATCTCGAACTGCTGCAGCGACCGATTCCACCCGAGTTGTGGACGGATCTACGCAGCGCCGGCTTGCTCCACGCAGCCGCTCCGACGCCAGTCTGATCCTGTCACTCGGCTCGATCTTACGTCGGCGCTCCGCTTATGTATGGCTTCAGCGCGGCGTAGATGAAGCCGTTGGCCGGCGTCGGAATTCGGTGGCGGCGCCCGAGCTCGACGACCTTGCCGGCGAACCACGGCAGCTCGAGGCGGTTGCCGCGGATGAGGTCGTTGCCCATCGAGGTCATATGGTACGGCGGCATTGACCGCATCATCGCCATTCCGTTCTCTGTACTGTCGGGCGATAGCCTTACGCCTTCGGCGCCGCCAACAGCGACGGTCTCTCGCAGCACCGCGTCATAGAGGGCGACGAGCTCGGGGTGCTCGCGCCACTTGCCGAGCGGCAGCCGGGTCAGCGCATTGAGACTGGCAAGCGGCACCATCAAAAGGAATTTTTCCCACACCGGGACCATGATGTCCGGGCTCAGCAGGCCTTCGAACCTGGCGGTCTCGCAGAGATCGCGCAGGCGTAGTCCGCGCTCGCTGATCCGCCCGTCGAGCTCGCCGAAGGTCATGCGCTGATAGGTGCCGGTTTGACGGATGACGCCGGGTGCCGTGATCGTGCCGGTGACAAAGGCGACTCCGCCCATTACCGCCTCACGGCCGAGGATCGGGATCATGCGCTCGGCCGCATCGACGCCGTTCTGCAGCGGGACGACGGCGGTCTGCGGCCCGACGATGGGGCGGAGCTGCCCGGCGACGGTCTCGACGTCCCACAATTTGACGCAGGATAGAACCACATCGACGGTACCAATGCCGGCAATGTCGTCGGTCGCCTGAGCCGGAAAGATGTGCGTCTCGCCGCGGTCCCCGTCGATGTGCAGCCCCTTTTCCTGGATCGCCGCGAGATGGGGGCCGCGCGCAACGAAGGTCACATCTGCCCCGGCCTTCGCCAGTGCAGCGCCGTAAGGCCCGCCGATGCCGCCGGTGCCGATCACGGCGATGCGCATTCCATCCTCCTGGTGCAGTGGGCCGTCACGGCGCTTCGCCACGAGGCAGTGGGCGCTGCAACAATGATGAGGTTACGGTCGTGCACGCCGCCGCGGTTCCCCTGGATCCCCTCGGGCGGCTGGCCCTTGTGAGCCGTACGGGGATCCCGGGGATGACGCAAAAGAGGCTAAAATGCCGGCGGGATCATCGGCGCCGGCACGAGGTGCTCTTCGACGCCGCGGACGCCGGCAATGTTCTCGGCCGCGATGCGCAAGGCCTCTTTCTCGGCCTGGGGCCGATCGTCGCCGACCCAGATGTGCACGACGCCGTCCCTGACGATGATGTCGGCCGCCCAGGTATGCACCCACGGCTGTTCCCTCAGTTCGGCCAGCAGTCTCTGACGGATCGTGCGATCGTCCGAGGCGACATCGCCGGCCAGCTGACCTCCCACTGCCGCTAGCGCACGCACGAGGTTGGCGCGGCTGACGATGCCGACCAGCTTGCCGTCTCTGACGACGGGCACCCGCTTGATCCTTTTCGTTTCGAGCAGGTTGGCGATCTCGGCGAGATCCGTGGTGTCGCCGACCGTGACGACCTCGCGAGTCATGACGTCCTCGGCGGTCCGGCCGTGCGACTTCACGTAGTTGCGTGCAAGTTCCTCGTCGGCATCGAACTGGTCGAGCCACCATGAGCGTCGCCGCCGCTGGACACGCCGTTCGGTGCCGGTCTCGACGCGGTGCAGCAGATCGCCTTCGCTGACGATGCCGACCAGCCGATTTTCGGCATCGACGACCGGAACGCCGCTGATGTTCCGTTCCGAGAGGATTTTTGCCACCTCCTGCACTGACGTAGCCGGTCCGACGGTGACCACGTTTGTCGTCATCACATCCATTGCACGCATCGGGATCCTCCCTGCTGACCTCTTGCAGCTACTAACCTATCACGCTTCATGCGGCATTGACATGGATCAACCCGGCGGCGACACTTTGCAACTGGGTGTTGCGGCGAGTGAACCGGTCATCCGATCACGGCAACCCCTTGAACCTCGACGAGCAGCTCCGGACGCGCGAGGCCGGCAACGGTGATCAGCGCGCTCGCCGGGAAGTTATCGCCGAAGATCTCCTTGCGCAGCTGTGTGAAACGGTCTCCGAGCCGAGCGTCGGTAATGAACACCGTCATCGTCACCATGTCGGCCAGCGTGCCGCCCGCCTCTTCGAGGGTTTGCCGAAGGCGCGAAAATACTTCGCGGACCTGGCCATCGAAATCGCCGCCGAGCGATCGACCAGAAGCGTCCGCTGCGCCGACTTGCCCGGCCAGCCAGACGATTCGGCCACCCTCGGTGATTACCGCTTGCGAATAGGCCCGCGCCTGTGCCGTTTCCCGCTTTATGTAACTTCTCATTTCCCACCTCCAGTCGATCCGCCTGGAGGCTGAGAGCTTGATCGACGGGGATGGCGGAGTCCAGCCTGTCGGACAACGGCTGTTTGTATGAGCACGGCACATGATCGAAAGCATCAGCGCAGTGACACTCGCGACGCACGACATGCGCCGCGCGGTTGAGTTCTATTGCATGCTCGGTTTTCAGCTGATCCACGGTGGAGAAGATGCCGCATTCACCAGTTTCCGTACTGGTCCAAACTTTCTCAATCTCATTGCGCAGCCTGCCGAGCGTCAGTGGTCATGGTGGGGGCGCGTGATTTTTTACGATTCAGATATCGACGGCCTCTACGCGCGGGTCGTCGCCGCCGGGTACCGGCCCCAGGCGGCGCCGCGCGATGCCGAGTGGGGCGAACGGTTCTTTCACCTGACCGACCCCGATGGTCACGAACTCAGCTTTGCCTGGCCCTTACCGAAACCGTCATCATCCTGAAATAGAGGGTAAGCGCCGCGCGCAACCCAGGCATCACCGCCGCCGGCGACGGTTGATATCATTGCCAGCCGGCCCAAGTCTGGCGCTAGGAGCGGGGGCAGACCCGCCGCTTCGATCCTGAGAATTCGAGGTGGCGAGGGCCGCGATCGATGAACACGGCCGAAGACGGACTTCCGCTACCAAGTCGCTATTGGGCGATCCTCAACCTCGCGCTCGGTATGTCGCTGTCGGTTCTCGACAGCGCGATCGCGAATATCGCCTTGCCGGCGATCGCCAAGGAAATCCACGCCAGCCCCGCCGATTCGATCTGGGTCGTCAATGCCTATCAGCTCGCGGTCATCTGCTCGCTTCTGCCGCTGGCGTCACTGGGCGACATTTTCGGCTATCGGCGCATCTATATGATCGGCCTCGGGGTGTTCACGGGCGCCGCGCTGGTCAGCGCACTTTCGCATTCGCTACCGATGCTGACCGCAGGCCGCGCTCTGCAGGGACTCGGCGCCGCCGGGATGATGAGCGTCAACATGGCGCTCGTGCGCTTCACCTATCCGCGGCGGCAACTGGGCCGCGGGATCGCAATGACCGCGATCGTCGTGTCGGTATCATCGGCCGGGGGCCCCAGCGTCGCTGCCGCGATCCTCGCCGTCGCCTCATGGCCGTGGCTGTTCGCGGTCAGCGTCCCGATCGGCCTACTCACGATGGTGATGTCCCTGCGGCTGTTGCCGCATACCCCGCCCTCGGAGCATCGCTTCGACTTGACGAGCACAATCCTCAGCGCAACCGCCTTCTCATTCCTGATCGGCGGCATCAACGGCATCGGTCACCACCAACCCGCGGGCTTTGTCGCGATCGCGTTGATCGGAGCCGTGCTCGTCGGCTATGCCCTCGTTCGCCGGCAAGCCTTGTTGACGCTGCCGCTGCTGCCGATCGACCTGTTCAAGCGTCCCGTATTCGCCCTCTCCGTGGCAACGTCGGTTTGCGCGTTTGTTGCGCAAGGAATCGTATTCGTCGCGCTGCCCTTTTATTTTCAGGACGTGATCGGCCGCTCGCAGGTCGAAACTGGGTTTTTGATGACGCCATGGCCGGTGACGGTGGCGATGATCGCGCCGATCGCCGGCCGGCTCGCGGACCGCTACCCCGCCGGCATTCTCGGGGGCATCGGGCTCGGCGTACTGAGCCTCGGCTTTATCCTGCTCGCGCTTCTGCCTGATCAACCCGGCGACGCCAACGTCATCTGGCGAATGGCGGTTTGCGGGTGGGGTTTCGGGTTCTTTCAATCGCCGAACAATCGCGCGATCGTAGCCAGTGCGCCGCGCTCGCGCAGCGGCGGAGCCGGTGCGATCCAGGGAACTTCAAGTTTGCTTGGACAGACCATCGGGACGGCGGCGGTGGCGCTGGTCTTCGGCTATGCCGGCCCCGCCGGCGGCGCCAGCCCTACCGTGGCGATCCTGCTGGCCGCCGGCTTTTCGGCGTTCGCCGCGCTCGCGAGCCTCTGCCGCTTGTTAAACATCCTGCGAATCCCGCGCTCTCGACGCCGTCGCGATTCCGACCTCTCGACCACGGTGCCCAGCAACATGAGGGTCCACTCACCAGCGGAATGACGCGGGCGCCAGACTGCTTGCCGGACGGCTTGCACAACAACTCATTTCGGCTATTCTCGACCCGCCTGCACTGGGGGGTGAAGCGGGCGCGAAATGGCGGGAATAGCGTTGGGCCGCTCCGGCGCATTGCTGGCGGCGGCGTATTTTGTCGTCATCCTCACCGCGGCGCTTGCCGATGGCGCCGAATTGGCTTCGGATCGCAAGGTAATTCACGTGCTGAACCGGCTCGCGTTCGGCCCGACCCCGGAGGAGTTTCAGTACGTCAAGAGCATCGGCGTCGAGCGCTATATCGCCGAACAGCTTAATCCCGATTCGATCCCGGAACAAATCGAGCTGCGCTCCCGGCTGGCACCGCTCGAGACTTTGAAGCTCGATCCGGTTCAACTGCGCCAGCTCTACGGTCCGCTGCCGAGCCCGCGCGGCTTCAAACCCAATGCAGACGCGGAGAAAGCTCAGCGCGAACGCGCGCGCTTGGTGCTGCATGATGCCGCCGAGGCGCGCATCCTGAGAGCGTTACTGAGCCGGCGCCAACTGCAAGAGGTTCTGGTCGATTTCTGGTTCAACCACTTCAACGTCTTCTCCGGCAAAGGGCTGGACGATGTGTGGATCGGCAATTACGAGCAGCGGGCGATTCGGCCTTTCGCGCTCGGCCGATTCCGCGACCTCCTGTTCGCGACGACCAAACACCCGGCGATGCTGGTCTACCTCGACAACACGCTCAGCACCGCGCCCGGCAGTCCCGGCGCCCGCGGCAGGCAGAAGGGGCTCAACGAGAACTTCGCGCGCGAGGTCATGGAGCTGCATACGCTCGGCGCCGACGGCGGGTACACGCAGGAAGATGTGATTGCGCTGGCGCGCATTCTGACCGGTTGGAGAGTCAATCCGCCGGACGCGCGTGCCTATCCAGAATACGGCGCGATCTTCGAAGGTGCTCGCCACGATTACAGCCCCAAGGTTTTCCTTGGCTATGAGATGAAATCCCGCGGGAAAGCGGAGGGCGAAGAGGCGCTCGACATTCTGGCGCGCAGCCCGAAGACGGCGCGTCATATCGCCTTCGAACTCGCGCAATATTTTGTCGCCGACGACCCGCCGACTGCCCTTGTCGACCAGCTCGCTGCCCGATTTGTCGATACCGACGGCGACATCCAGGAAGTGTTGAAGGCTTTGTTTACCAGCCGCGAGTTCTGGGAAAACTTCGATCGGAAGTACAAAACTCCGTATCAGTTCGTGGTCTCGGCGGTTCGCGCTGCGGCGGTGCCGGTTGGCAATGTGCGTCCGCTGCTGGCTGCGATGGATCAGCTGGGGATGCCGCTTTACGGCTGTCTGACACCGGACGGATACAGCAATACCGAGGACGCATGGCTGAGCCCGGACGCGACGACCCGGAGGATCGGCTTTGCGGCCGCACTGGCGCAAGGCGACCTGCCCCAGTACGGCGCGAACGGCACTGGGAGCGCCCACCGCGTCGATGCAGCGCGACTGCAGGCGCTGCTCGGCCCGACCCTCACGGAAGCCACCCGCCAGGCCGTGATCGAGGCGCCACCGGGACTGCGCGCGGCGCTGCTACTCGGCAGTCCTGGTTTCATGCGACGTTAGGGCGATGATCGTGCGCCGACGTGTTTTTCTTAAAACCGCGTCGGCGGCGTTGCTGCCATTGAGCCCGGATGCCTGGGCAGCGGCGGCCGAAGGCGGTCCTCGGCGCCTGATCGTGATCCTGCTGCGCGGCGCCGTTGACGGGCTCAGCGTCGTCATCCCGTACGCAGAAGAGGCGTATTATCGGGAGCGGTCCTCGATCGCGATTGCGCCTCCCGGCAAAGCCGACGGGGCGGTGGCGCTCGACGGGCATTTCGCACTGCACCCAGCCCTCGCCGGCCTGTTGCCGCTCTGGGAAAACCGTGAGCTCGCCTTCGTCCACGCGGCAGGATCGCCCGACCCGACGCGCTCGCATTTCGACGCCCAGCTCTATCTCGAAAACGGCACGCCGGGACAAGGTATCACCCGCGACGGCTGGATGAACCGGCTTCTCGTGGCGCTGCCCGGGCCGCGCGGCGCGACAGATGCAATTAGCGTCGGCCCGACCCTGCCCCGCATTCTTACGGGAAAGGCGCCGGTCGCCGCTCTGCCGCTCGGTCCCGGAGGGATCCGTAAATTGCCGATCGACCAGCCGGAAGTCGGCGCGGCTTTCGATCGCCTCTATTCCAGCGACGACGAACTCGGCCGATCCTATCGCGAGGGCCGGGCGGCGCGCGCACAACTGATCGCCGCTCTGGCAGCGGAAAGGCAAATCGCCGACAATGGCGCGCCGCCACCGACCGGCTTTCCCGGGCAGGCGGCGCGTCTCGCGGCCTTGATCCGCCGCCAATCCGGCATCCGGCTTGTAGCTTTAGGGCTCGGCGGCTGGGACACCCACGTCAATCAGGGCAACCACACAGGGCAGCTGGCTCAGCATCTGCGCCCGCTCGGCGAAGGTCTCGCGGCTCTCGCCCGCGGCGCGGGCGAGGCGTGGCGCGACACGGTCGTCGTCGTCCTGTCCGAATTCGGCCGCACCGTCCGCGAGAACGGCAATAGCGGCACGGACCACGGACACGGCAATGTCATCTGGCTCCTAGGGGGCGCGATCAATGGCGGCCGCATTTACAGCGACTGGCCGGGCCTCGCGCCGGCGCAGCTCTACCAGCGGCGCGATCTCGCGGTTACCACCGATTTTCGCAGCGTGCTCGCAGCAATTCTCGAACGCCACATGCGGCTCGACGATCTCCAGGTCGACGCGGCGCTGCCTGGCGCTCCTGCGGTTTCGCCCGAGCTAGCGGAGATGATCCGGGCCTGACGCCCGCAAAACAGCCCGACGCCCAGGCGAGCAGCCCGCGCGCCGTTTTCGATTTTCCTTGAGCGGAAAACGGCGCGATCTCAGATTTGGCCAATCGCTGTATCGGGAGCCTGTCATGGCAGTTTCCGCACAAGCCCACTCGTTCGATCCCGCTGCTGAAATGCGCGCCCATATCGGGCGCCATACCGACAAGAGTTTCGACTGGGACGCCTTCCCGGGGAGCCGCGGTTTCCCCGAACTGGAGCGCGCGCAGATGCGCTATATCGGCGCCGGCGGCTCGCCCAAGACCGACGATCCGAGCACCCTCAGACCCGGAAAGTTTACGCTGAGCCTCGTGCATCAGCCGGTCGGCAAATACGCCCCCTGCCACTCGCACGAGGTCGTCGAGCATTTCCTCGTGCTCGAGGGCGTCTTGACCGTCGGCTGGACCTGGGGCGACGAGGTGATCGAGGCGCGATTGGGGCCCAAGGACATGGTGCTGAACCAGGCCGGCCGGCCGCATGGCTTTCGCAACGACGGCGTCGAGCCGGTGCTGATGTCGATCAGCGTCGGCACCGGCATGCCGAAACCGCCGGTCTATGTCTGCCACCCGCGCGACAACGATGCGTCGGTCGCCCGCCGTTTCGGGGCCGGTCCGGGCAAGACCGTGGCGTTCGATCCTTCCAGCGCCGATCCGCGTCAGCGGGAGTTCATCCGGTATATCGTGCGCCGCGCCGAGAGGCGGCCGGTATGGCAAGCGGGCTTTGCGCGTCTGCCCTATATCGGCGAGGGCGGCGCGCTGCCGGATAAGTACCGTATGGACATGATCCATCTGCCCAAGGGCGTTGCGGTCCGCGGCTATGCGCGGTCGGTTGAAGAGGCCTACCTGGTACTGGAAGGCTGCGTCACGGTAGGCTGGGACGGACCGCACGGCACCGTCGAGGAGCGGCTCGGCCCGAGGGACGTGATTTTGAATCTGCCCGGCCAGCTCCGCCATTTCCGCAACGACGGCGTTGCCGACGCCGAGTTCATGCTCCTCGTCGGCACCTCGCAGCCGGAGGATGTCGGGTTCCAGCCGGCATGACCGGCGCCGCTGCGCCCACCCGCTGCGTGCGCGCCGGGGCGGCGCAGATCTCTTATCTCGAGGCCGGCGCCGGCCCGCCGCTGGCGCTGCTGCACGGCATCGGATCGGCCGCCGCTTCGTTCTGGGATCAGCTCGAGGAGTTGTCAGCGCGGTTTCGGGTGGTGGCGTGGGATGCCCCGGGCTATGGCGCCTCGACAGCGTTGGGGACCGAGCACCACGCCGCGAGCAATTACGCCGCGGCGCTCGATGATTGGCTCGACGCGCTCGGCATCCCCCGCTGTCACCTGTTGGGACATTCACTCGGCTCCCTGATCGCCGCCCGCTTCGCGGCGGAGCATCCGGAGCGGGTCATGACCCTGACGCTCGCCGGCGTCGCCCGCGGACATGGCCACCTGCCGCCGCCGCAGCGGGAACGGCTTCTGAGGAAGCGTCTCGACGACCTCGCAGAGCTGGGCCCACACGGCATGGCGGCAAAGCGAGGTCCGCGCCTGCTCGGCCCGGAGGCAACCGAGGCGATGCGGCGCACGGTCGTCGAGACCATGGCTCGCATTCATCCCGGAGGTTACGCGCAAGCCGCCCGCATGCTGTCGACCGGCGATATCATGATGGATCTCGCCCGACTCCCCGCCGGCCTGCCGATTCAAGTCATCGTCGGCGATGCCGATTTGATTACACCGCCCGCCGACTGCCTGGAGATCGCAGCCGCCTGCCGAGCCACCGCGACGCACGTCATTCCGGGCGCCGGCCATGCCCTCTACCTCGAGAAGCCGCGAGGATTCAATCGGCTGCTGGCGGATTTCGCTACCGCAAAAACGGCCTAAATCACTAGCAATGCCCTGATTTCAGGGCCCAACCAACACAACCGCCCTGGACCCTCGCCTTCGCGCGCTTTCGCGGGGGACGACGGTCGATGTTCGGCTCAGGCGCGGAGCTCGGTGCAGCGCAGGAAATCGATGAAGATCGCCGCCAGGAGCCCTTCCTTGGCGTTCCAGTCCTCGAGCGCCACATCGAGGTCGGGGCGGTCCTCGGTCAGCACTTCATGGTATTCGCTGTTGGGGATCAGCCGATGTGCAGCTTGGCCCGGCGCGCGCGGGTGCACCCGGTCGTTGCCCGGGATGACACATGCCGGCACTGTGAGCGAGCGCAGCTGCGCCGGGCTCACCCCGATTACCGGATGATGGACGCCTTCGTTGAACGCGCGGCGCCACTCTTCCATGACGGCGATGAAGCGTTGCGGGTCGATAGCGAGCAGACGGGCACGGTTGGCCGGGTTGTTCGCGATCAGCTCGCTGAAATGCTCGGTGCGGCAAACCGCCTCCATACCGCCCTGCCGCACCGCATCGATAAACTGCGTGTAATAGTTTTGAACGAGGCGCTCAGCCGCATAGGCGCCGCCGGTGACGCGCCACAGCAAGAGCCCGCGCACATCCGCAGGGTGGCGCAGCGCCGCCAACAGCGCCAGGCGGCACCCTGACGAGCTGCCGCCGATATAGGTGGGCAGCGCGTCGAGCTCGCTCAACAGGGCGTGTAGATCCGCCGCCCAGATCTCGTTCTCCGAATTGCCGCCATCGAACGAGACCGCGGACGCGCCGCAATTGCGGCGGTCATAGACGAGCACGCGGCAGCCGGCTTCGGCGATCTTCTCGGCGAGCGATTTGACCCCGATAAGGCCGCGCCGGCCGCCCGGCTGCAGCGCCACCCAAGGGCCCCGCTCGCCGAGCACCTCGTAATTGATATCGACGCCGCGGATCGTCGCGACTGGCATGGCTCTCCTCCATAGTCGAACATTTGCAACTGTGCCATCCTAGCCGACACCCGAGCGCCGCACACCGCTGGTGACCCTATGATCACGGAAGAACTCATCTTCGTCGCGACCTGCGACATTTCGGGGCTCGTGCGCGGCAAGGGATTCCCGGCCCGCGAGCTTCCGGCACGGTTGAAGAAGGGTGTGGGTTGGACCGGCAGCAATCTGATGATGTCGCCCTTCGGTCCGATCTGGGACACCCCGTTCGGCACCGCCGGTGATTTCATGATCGTCCCCGACCCCGCGGTCGAGGTGCGGGTCGATTTCGGCGACGGTTCCGCGATCGAGCATTTCTTTCTCGGCGATGTCTGCAACACCGACGGCAGCGCCTGGGAATGCTGCTCGCGCGATTTTTTGCGCCGTGCCGTCAAGGAGCTGGCCGACGTCGCGGGCCTTCGCCTTGTGGCGGCCTTCGAGCAGGAGTTTTTCTATACCGGCATATCCGACCGGCCGGGCGACGCCTATGCGCTCGGCGCTTTCCGCCGCCAAGGCGTGTTCGGCGAGACGTTCATTGCCGCGCTGCGTGCGGCCGGTGTCATTCCGGACACCTTTCTCGCCGAATACGGCCCGCGCCAGTTCGAGGTGACGGTGATGCCGCGGCCGGCGCTGACCGCTGCCGATCACGCGGTGATCACACGCGAGATGGCGCGCGCCGTTGCGCATCGTCTCGGGCACCGCGTGATTTTCTCGCCGAAGCCCGACCCGGAGCTCGTCGGCAACGGCGTGCACATTCACATGAGCCTTGTCGATGCCGCCGGCCAGCCGGTGACGCATGCTCCGGGGGAGACGATGGAGCTGAGCAAGCCGGCGCACCACTTCTTTGCCGGCGTCTTGCATCACATGCCCGCGATCTGCGCGATCACCGCGCCTTCGCCGGTCTCCTATCTCCGCCTCGTGCCCAACACCTGGGCGCCGACCGCGATCGACATCGTCCGCCAGGACCGCGGAGCGAACCTGCGCATCTGCCCTGTCTTTGCCGCAGCGAGCCCGGCCGAAGTGACACGCCAATTCCACGTCGAGTTCCGCGCCACCGACGCGGCGGCCAGTCCCTATCTGGCGCTGGGAGCTGTGATCTTCGCCGGGGCCGACGGCATCCGCCGCGGACTGGATCTGCCGAAATCCGGCTCGCCGGCGCACCTGCCTCATTCGCTCCCCGAAGCGCTCGACCGGCTCGCCGCCAACGATACGGTCGCCGGCTGGTTTGGCCCGACCCATTTCGAGGCATACATGCGGTTCAAGCGAGTCGAGGCGGAAAAGGTGGCGGGGCTGTCGCTGATCGAGCTTTGCGCCCGCTACGCCGAGGTCTATTGAGATGGACGTCGGCGGGCCGCGGGCGTCCCGCCCGCCGGCGGACCAGAGGCCCGCGGTCCCAGACCAGGGGTTGCTCGACCCCGACGAGCCGAGCCCGGTGATAGTAGAGAACGAGGCGGGCAGCTCGGTTTTCTTCCTCACCTGCGACCACGCCGGGCGCGCGATCCCGCGCCGGCTCGGCCGCCTCGGCCTGCCAGAGGGCGAGCTGAGGCGTCACATCGCCTGGGACATCGGCATTGGTGAGGTCGGCCAGGAGCTGTCGCCGCTACTCGACGCGGCGCTGCTCTTGCAGACCTATTCGCGGCTCGTCATCGACTGCAACCGCGACCCCAATGTGCCGAGCTCGATCCCGGAGATCAGCGAGACGACCGAGATCCCCGGCAATCGCAGCCTGACTGAAGCCGAGCGCGCCACACGGTTCGACGCGATCTTTCGTCCCTATCATGAGACGCTGGCGACGGCGCTCGACCGGCGTGCCGGGGAAGGCCGCGCCTCGGTCCTGGTGGCGCTGCACAGCTTCACGCCGGTCTTCAAGGGCGTTTGGAGGCCATGGCATGTGGCGGTGCTGTTCAACCGCGACTCGCGCGTTGCGCATCCTCTAGCCGAGTTGCTGCGCGCCGAAGGTGAGCTGATAGTCGGCGAGAATGAGCCCTACCGGGTCACCGACCTGACCGACTACACCGTCCCGGTGCATGGCGAGCAGCGCGGCCTGCCGCATGTCGAGATCGAGATCCGCCAGGACCTGATCGCCGAGGCCGCCGGCCAGAGGGAGTGGGCCGAACGCCTGGCGCGGCTACTGCCGGCAGCCTACGCGGAATTCCTGCGCCAATGAAAAATCAGCTCAGAGACCGAGTTTCTCCCCATCCTGCTAATGCGCAGTGAAGGTCGCTTTGACATGCCGGAACCGGCGGGCAGGAAGCCGCGCCTGACCGATCTTTACCGAGTGGAGCTTGCCCTCGATATTGCGGCTCCAAAATTCGAGAAAGCGGCGCAGCTCAGGAAAATCGGGCGCGCGGTCGAGCTTTTGCCAAACGAAACTCTGCAGCAAATCGGGGTGATCGGGAAGTTGATAGATGATCTCCGCCGTGGTCAGCCGGTACTCGGCAGCTTTCGGCTTCGCCTCGCTCATCTTGCTACTCCCGTAACCGCGCCTGCCCGGGAACCGCGATGATGCCTCGATAATTTCACCGGCGCAAGCAAAAAACCCACCAAAACAATAGCTTACCAGCCTAATACCGAGAGTGCTGCCAACCCGCCGGATGCGTCCCTTGAAGCTATCGCGCGAGGGGTTAGATTAGGACACTACCGAAAACATTCCTGCTGGCGGTCTGTTTGCCGAGATGGGTTTCTGCCAGTGTTAAGGTCTCCAAGCGATGAACCGGGTCCTTGCGGCGTTCGTTGTGTCAGGCGGGATCGCTCTGACGACGGGCTACCCTGCTGCAACTCTCGCCGGCGCCCCAATCCCGGAAGCCGGCGGCTCGCCGATGCAAACCCTGGCGCCGGTCGTCAGCCGGATCACGCCCGGTGTCGTCGGGATCTCGGTCAAGGGCCGGGTGCGGGAAGACAACCCGCTGTTGCAAGATCCGGTCTTCCGACGTTTCTTCAACTTGCGTCCGGGGCCGATCGAGCGCGAAACCGAGGCGGCCGGGTCGGGCGTCATCGTCGACGCCGCCCAAAGCTATGTGCTCACCAACGCCCATGTCGTCGAGAACGCGACCAGCATCGAAGTGACGACCAAGGACAATCGCCGCCTCAACGCCAAACTGATCGGCCGCGACCCCGAAACCGACATCGCCGTGTTGCAGATCCCCGCGAGCGGTCTGACCGCGGTTCCGGTGGGCGATTCCGACCGTCTGCAGGTTGGCGATTTTGTGCTGGCGATCGGCAATCCGTTCGGGCTCGGCCAGACCGTTACGTCGGGGATCATCAGCGCGCTTGGACGCAGCGGTCTCGGCATCGAGGGCTACGAGGACTTCATCCAGACCGACGCCTCGATCAATCCGGGCAACTCCGGCGGGCCGCTCGTCGACCTGCAGGGCCGGATCGTCGGCATCAACACCGCAATCGTCGCCCCTACCGGCGGCAATGTCGGGATTGGCTTCGCCGTCCCGATCAACATGGCCCGCCTCGTCATGGACCAGTTGATCAATTACGGTGAGATCCGGCACGGACGCATCGGCGTCGCGATCCAGGACCTAACCCCCGATCTCGCGCAGGCGCTCGACACCAGGCGCACCGAGGGGGCGGTTATCGCCCGCGTCGAGCCCGGGTCTTCGGCCGAGCGCGCCGGGCTGCGGCCCAATGACATCATAGTCGCGATCAACGGCGCGCCGATGCGCAGCGGCAGCGAGTTGCGCAACCGCGTCGGCCTGTCGCGCATCGGCGACGAGGTAGAGCTGACTGTGGTGCGCGCCGGCGGCGAGCGCAACGTGACCGTCCGGGTCGAGCGTGCGACGACCACGGCGCAGCGCCAGCGCCTGCGCCAGCGCTGATCGCGGATGCCGCAAACTCCCTATGAGGTGCTGGGTGTCAAGCCGGACGCCAGCGCCGATGAGATTCGAAAGGTCTATCGCAAGCTCGCCAAGCAGTTTCACCCTGATCTCAACCCGGGCAAACCCGAGGCGGAAGCAAGGTTCAAGGCGATCTCCGCGGCATACGACCTGCTCTCCGATCCCGAAAAGCGGACGCGCTACGACCACGGGGAAATCGATGAGACCGGCCAGGAGCGGCCGCAGCGGAGCTATCGGACTTATGCCGAGGGCGCGCAGGGTTGGCGATATCAACCCGAGGGCGAAATGGATCTCAGCGACCTCGAGGATCTGTTCGCCGCCTTCGGCTCGGCCGGACGTCGGGGGCGAGGGCAAGCCGGCGAAGGCTTTCGGGCCCGTGGCGGCGACCGCCATTTCACGCTGACCGTCGATTTCACCACCGCCGCAACCGGCGGCACGCAGCGCCTGTCGCTCGCCCCCGAGGAATGGCTCGACGTGACGATCCCTGCCGCGATCGAGGATGGTCAGGTACTGCGGCTCCGCGGCAAGGGCGGGCCGGGCTTTGGCGGCGGGCCGGCCGGCGACGCGCTGATCGAAGTGCACGTCGCGCCGCACCCGCTGTTCCGCCGCGACGGCGACAATATTCTCGTCGAGCTGCCGGTCAGCCTCGCCGAGGCAGTGCTCGGCGCCAGGGTTCCGGTGCCGACGGTCACTGGCCCGGTAACGATGACGATCCCGAAGGGGTCGGATACCGGCGGGCAGTTGAGGCTGCGCGGCAAAGGCATTCGGCGGAGGGGCCGCGTGGGCGACCAGATCGTGATCCTCAAGGTGGTTATTGGTCAGAGCGGCGATCCCGAGCTTGCGGCCTTTCTCGAAAAATGGGCGCCGCAGCGTTCAGTCGACCCCAGACAAGGGATGCCCTCGGCATGATGGCGTTCGAGGAGCTGCTGCATAGTTTCCACGGGCTCGATAGCCGGGATCTCGCCCGCTGGATCGCAAACCGCTGGGTGCTGCCCGAGCCGCGGGGACAAACCTGGATCTTTCATGAAGTCGATGTCGCGCGCGTCAAGCTGATCCTCGAAATACGTCACCAGTTTGCGATCGATGAGGAGGCGATGCCGCTCGTCCTCGGCCTCCTCGACCAGGTCTATGACCTGCGGCGGCAGCTGCGCCGGATCTGCGATGCGCTGGCAGTGCAGCCCCGCGACGTGCAGGACGCCGTCAGGCGTACGCTGCCTTCTCCGAGAGGACCGGAAATCCCGCACGACTGATCGTGTCGAAGCGGCGATTGTGAAGCGGCCCCGAAACGGGCAGAATCGCAATCTACGCCGTCGCATAGGGAGGGGTGCCGTGCAATTGAATCGCGACGAGTTGGTCCGCGCTTATCGTGACATGGTCACGATCCGCCGCTTCGAGGAGCGCGTCCAGGAAGAATTCTCGAAGGGCGGAATTCCCGGATTTGTGCATCTCTATGCCGGCGAGGAAGCCGCGGCAGTCGGGATGTGCATGCATCTGGCGCCGCAGGACTACATCGCCAGCACCCACCGCGGACACGGCCACAGCATCGCCAAAGGCTGCGACGTGACTCTGATGATGCAAGAGTTGTTCGCCAAAAAGACCGGTATTTGCGGTGGTAAGGGCGGCTCGATGCACATCGCCGACCTCGACCAGGGCATGCTCGGCGCCAACGGCATTGTCGGGGGTGGCCCGCCGCTGGTCGTCGGCGCGGCGCTGACGGCCAAGACACTAGGACGCAGCACCGTCGCGGTGTCGTTTACCGGCGACGGCGGTTCCAACCAGGGCACCACCTTTGAGGCGATGAACATGGCAGTGGTGCTGAAACTGCCCGCGATCTTTGTGTTCGAGAACAACCAGTATGGCGAGGGCACGCCTTACGAGTACGCGGTCGGCAGCCGCGACATCGCCGGGCGCGCCGCGGGCTTTGGTCTTCCGGCTGTCAAAGTCAGCGGTGACGATTTCTTCGCAGTGCATGAAGCGGCGCGCGAGGCGGTCGAACGCGCCCGCACCGGCCAGGGACCGAGCGCGATCGAGGTCGACACCTGCCGTTTCTACGGCCACCACTCGGGCGACGCGCAGCTCTATCGCGGCAAGGACGAGGTCAGGCGCCTGCGCGAGGAGCGCGATTGCCTGAAACATTTCCGCCGCCGCGTCGGCGAGGCAGGGCTGCTCGATCCGGCAACACTCGATGCGGTCGAGAGCGAGGTTGCCGCCCTGATCGACCATGCGGCGGAAGTGGCGCGCGCGGCGCCGCCTCCCGACCCCGATGTGCTGTTGCACGACGTCTACGTCTCGTATTGAGGAGCAGGCGATGGCACTGAAATCGATCCGCCAGGCCCTCAACGAGGCGCTGGCGCAGGAAATGCGGCGCGACCCGCGCGTCGTCGTGATCGGCGAGGATGTCGCCGGCGGCGCCGGCTCACAGGGGCAGCGCGACGCCTATGGCGGTGTCCTCGGCGTCACCAAGGGGCTCCTGGGTGAATTCGGCGACGCTCGGGTCATCGATACGCCGATCACAGAGTCGGCGATCATGGGCGCTGCCGCCGGTGCCGCGGTCACCGGGCTGCGCCCCGTTGCCGAACTGATGTTCTGCGATTTTCTCGGCGTCTGCTTCGACCAGATCCTCAACCAGGCCGCCAAGTTCCGCTACATGTTCGGCGGCAAAGCGAAGACACCATTGGTGATCCGCACGATGATCGGTGCCGGCCGCAGCGCCGCCGCGCAGCACTCGCAGAGCCTCTACCACATCTTCACCTCGGTGCCCGGGCTCAAATGCGTCGTGCCGTCCAACGCCTATGACGCCAAGGGTCTGCTGATCCAGGCGATCCGGGACGACGACCCGGTGATCTTCTGCGAGCACAAGCTGATGTACGATTTGCGCGCCGAGGTGCCGGACGAACCCTACGCGATCCCGTTCGGCGAGGCCAATATCGTGCGCGATGGCGACGACGTGACGGTCATCGCTCTCTCCCGCATGGTGCATTACGCCGACGAAGCGGCGGATGCGCTCGCGAAGGACGGGATCGAGTGCGACCTGATCGATCCGCGCACGACCTCGCCGCTCGACGAGGACACGATCCTCGAATCCGTCGAACGCACCGGCCGTCTCGTCGTCGTCGACGAGGCGACGCCGCGCTGCAGCATGGCTGCCGACATTGCCGCACTCGTCGCCGAAAAAGCTTTCCCGTCGCTGAAAGCTCCGGTCAAACGGGTGACCGCCCCGCACACCCCGGTGCCGTTCGCACCGTCGCTCGAAAAGCTCTACATCCCGAGCCCCGACCGCATCACGGCGGCAGTGCGTGAGGTCTATGGGTACGGGAGGTGACCAACGGCTTTTTCGTCGCCCCCGCGAACGCGGGGGGCCCAGGCCCCACGCTGGGTACCAGCCCCCCTGGGTTCCCGCTTGTGCGGGAATGACGAAGGAGGTCCGTAATGCCCGCTGAAATCACTGCGATCACGATGCCGAAATGGGGCCTGACGATGACCGAGGGCAAAGTCGTCGGCTGGCTCAAGCAGCAGGGCCAAAGCTTTGCTGAGGGCGAGGAGGTCCTCGAGATCGAGACGACAAAGATCACCAACGTCGTCGAGGCGCCAGCGGGCGGCGTCTTGCGGCGGATCGTGGCACCGGCTGGTGCCACCTTGCCGGTCGGCGCCCTGCTCGCCGTGGTTGCCCCAAGCGAAGTGCCGGACAACGAAATCGACGGCTTTGTCGCCGGGTTTGCGATCCCCGAGCCGGCGACCGATGCGGGGACCGATGCCGAAGCTGCTAATTCGCGTGAGGTCGAAGCCGCGGGCCTGCGGCTGCGCTATCTCGAGCTGGGCGAAGGGCTGGGCGTGCCCGTCCTGTTGCTGCATGGCTTTGGCGCCGACCTCAATACCTGGATGTTCACGCAGCCCGCTCTTGCCGAGGGACGGCGGGTCATCGCATTGGATCTGCCGGGTCATGGCGGATCGGCCAAAAACGTCAGCGCAGGCGATGCCGAAAGCCTGACCGGGGTCGTCGGCGCTGCACTGGATGCGCTCAGCGTCGAGCGGGTCCATCTGATCGGTCATTCGATGGGCGGCGCCGTCGCGGCATTATTGGCGCTGCGGCGCGGCGAACGGGTAGCGAGCTTGACGCTGATCGCCTCGGCGGGGCTAGGGGCCGAGATCAACGCGGCATTCATCGACGGTTTCGTGCGCGCCTCGCGCCGCCGCGAAGCGACGGAGGTGCTCAATTTGCTGGTCTATGACCCGGCGCTCGTCAGCCGCACGATGGTCGAGGACGTGCTGCGCTATAAGCGACTGGACGGCGTCACTGCGGCATTGACGAGGATCGCCGAGGCGTGCTTCGCCGACGGCAGGCAATCCCTCGACATCGCCGCCGAGATCGCCGCGCTGCCATTGCCGGTGCAAATCATCTGGGGCCGCGAGGACCGGATCATCCCGGTATCACACGCCGAAGCGCTGGCGGCTCGCTTGCCCGTTCATATCTTCGAGCAAGCGGGGCACCTCCCGCATATGGAACAAGCGGGCGAAGTCAATCGGCTGATCAAACGCTTCATTGAAACGTGAACCGCGGGGATCGGCGGTGAAGACGGCGCTGGTAGTGACGAACACGGTGCCGCTGGCGACCGGCGAGCCGGTTTTCCGTTTCTTCGACAATCGGCAGAAATATCTGCTGTTCGTCAACACCTGCAGCGAGAAATGGGTCGTTGCGCAGCGGGTCGCGATGGAACTGGGCAATATCTATCCGCGCCCGCCCGCGATCCGCATTTTCGACGCGGGGGTCGGCGACGGCACTTTGCTGACGCGCGTCATGCGCGCGATCCACCAGCGCTTTCCGACCTTGCCCAGCTATGTCGTCGGCAAGGAGATCAGCCTCGAGGACGTCCGCCTCGTACTCGACAAAATGCCGGATCGGCTGTTCGAGCATCCGGCGACTTTGCTCGTCATCACCAACATGTACTATTCGGAGGCGCCGTGGCTGGTGCCCAATTCGATGGCCGCCGCCACCGGGCTGATGTGGCACGAGGTGGCGCTGACCGGCACGACCTCGCACGAGTTCGAGCACCAGATCACCGATCTGCAACCCTTTCTGTCCGAGCATTGGCGCGCGCGGATCAGCTCGAGGAGCGGCAATCCGATCTACGACCGGCCGGTCGTGCTCGTGCTCTATCGCGACGACCACAAATTTCTGCTCGACCAGGTGCGGCCGAGACGCGGCGCGGCGATCGCGGATTACGATCTCGTCATTGCGTCACAGCCTTACCGGGCGCGCGCGCCGGTCGAGTTCAAGGCGAAGCGCATACTGGCGCCGTTAACAAGGGCTCTGGCGCCGGGTGGCCGGCTGATTGTCATCCATTCCCATGGCGACGACCCCGGGCTCGAAATAATCCGCAAGATCTGGCCGGGCGAGGACCCGTTCCGAACCGATCGTCATCATCTGTTGCGGGCGACCAAGCTCGAGCTCGGCAGTGCCAGCCGCGACTACAACCTCAGCGCCTATCCGGATGCGCGCTCGCTGTTCCGCTACGAGATGCACACGCTGCCGAGCGAGATCAGTGACGCGATCGGGACATCGACCCTGTGGGCCGCCTGGAATGCCGCAGTGTATGTCGCGCAGATCGATGACGGGCGCCTGTCGGCCGCGCTTGCCGATCGTGCCTATCTCGACGCCACACAACAAGTGCTGCGAGAGCATGGCGGTCTGTGGTTCTGGGACGAGGCCTTCGTCATCTCACGCAAACGGAGGCTCGGGTGACTGGCGATTTCGAGTCCAAGCTCCGCGGCGGCGAGTTTGTAATCACCGCAGAGATCTCCCCCCCGCTGTCGATCGACCCCGAGCATCTGTTGCAAAAGGCCATGCCGCTGGCCAGACTGGCGGATGCCGTCAACATCACGGACGGGGCGAGCGCGCGTGTTCATATGAGCGCGTTGGCCGCCGCGGGCATTCTTGTTCACCACGGCGTCGAGCCGGTCCTCCAACTCACGTGCCGCGACCGCAACCGCATTGCGCTGCAGAGCGATTTGTTGGGTGCGGCGGCACTGGGGGTTCGCAATCTGCTGATCCTGACCGGCGACGATCCCAGTGCCGGCGACCAGCCCGAAACGAAGGCGGTCTTCGATCTCGATTCCCGCAAGCTGATCGAAACCGCAGTCAAAATCCGCGATCGCCAGGAATTGCCCAATGGACGCAAGGTTGCCGGCCGGGCGGACTTTTTTATCGGCGTTGCCGACACGCCACTGGATCCGCCAGCGGGCTGGGCACCAGTGTCATTGCAGAACAAAATCGCTGCCGGCGCACAGTTTGCGCAGACTCAGTTTTGCATGGATGCCGCAATCGTGCGGCGTTACATGAACAGGCTGGCCGAAGAAGGAATTGCCGAGCGGCTTTTTGTGCTGATCGGGATCGCGCCGCTGCCTTCGGCACGAACGGCACTGTGGATGCGTGAGCATCTGCCGGGCTCGATCATCCCGGATCGGCTCATCGACCGGCTCGCACGCGCCGCTGACCCAAAAGCCGAGGGAAAGGGGATCTGTATCGAACTGCTGCAGGAGCTCGCGCAAATTCCGGCGGTGACCGGGGCTCACATCATGGCGCCGCGTAACCACAACGCCATCGCCGAGGTCATCGCCGAATTCCGCGGCGCTCAGCACTCAGTTGCACGTTGATGGCGTTTACATCCGGCCGGCTCAGATCATCGTTCATGGCCGGACTTGTTCCGGCCATCCACGAACGATCAAGGTGCGGATCACCGGCACAGAAGGACGTGAATCACTGGGACAAGCCCGGTGATGAACGATCAGGAGGAAGGACGTGTCTTCCGGTCTTGCAATTCATTAAATCCGCGACTGAGAGGCGGCCAAGCGGCGGCGCAGCAGCGTGCGCATGAAGCGATTGCGGCTGCGGCTCGGCTGGCCGGCAGCGGGTTTGGTTTGTTGCGCTGCCGGACGGGAGGAATCTGGCCCTGAGTCTTCGGAGCAATAGCGCCGCTCGAAACCCTCTTCGCTGAAAGTGAAGGAGACATCTTCGTCGTCGGTCATCGGCGCTTCCTCCTGGTCGTCTCGTTCTCGAGGGCTTACTGCCGCACGTACTTCACGATGCGGCGCGCACGGCCCCATTCGCCCGGCTGCACGACGTAGAGATCGCGGTGTGAATCGACCCAGATCCCGTGGCACGAGCGGTGGACCGGGCCGTCACCCCAGCGCGCCAGGCGCTCGCCGTCGAGCGTCAAGATGCTGATCCGGCCGCCATTGTGCTCGGGGATATACACAACATCGTCGTCGTCGACATAGAAAAATGCTGGACCGATCAGTTCGGTCGGCCACACCGTCAACAGCTTCCCGTCCTGGTCAAAGATCTGCACCCGGTCGTTTTCACGGTCGGCGACGAGCACGCGGCCGCGGCGGTCGACCCACACGCCGTGCGGCAGATTGAATTGCCCGGGCGCATTACCCGGCTCGCCCCAAGAAAACAGATACTTCGCGTCGCCTGAAAATTTGTGCACTCGGGCATTGCCGTAGCCGTCGGTCATGAACATCTCGCCGTTTGGCGCAAAGGCGATGTCGGTCGGCAGATTGAACGGCCCGCCGCCATGCGTCACCTTTTTCCACGCTGCAGAGCTCCAATCATCTTCCGGCACGCCGGTATCCGAACGCTCCCCCTTGGCGCCGATCGTCTGCAGCAGCCGGCCGTCGGTCGTGAACTTGTAGAATTGCCCGTGATGCTCGTCGCAGAGCCACACGAAATCGTTCTCGTCAATGCGGATCGCGTGCGGAAACTTGAACAACCCCGCGCCCCAGGACGACAGGAAATTGCCGTCGCGATCGAAGACCACGACAGCATGCTCGGGATTTCGATTGAAGCAATAGACCCGATCCTTAGAATCGGCGGAAACGGCGCAGGCTCTGATCTCGACATGCGCCGGCGGTTTGGCCCAATCCTCGTTGACCTTGTAGGTGTATTTGCCACGGCCGACGATCGGATTCATCGTTTCCTCTCGCACTCTTGTTGGCACGCAACTGCGCGCTGCGCCGCATCATACCCCGCTCTGCGCCTGCCGGCGCGCCCGATGAGCGGGCGCAAGCCAGCCCTGCTCGCTCGGCATATCGAGGCAAGCGGGCGGGGTGGTTAGACATCGCTCGCCATCAGCCGGCGGCAAACGCCTCGTGCAGCGCGCCGAGGGCTACGAGGCAACCCTCGTCGCCCGCATCCCGATTTTCGAGCGCGGCGAGCCGACCGGCGCCAAACAGGGC
>Ga0310914_10000103_pt1 | contig 41408 bp, 44 predicted proteins | sample GREbulkMGAN108_FD_203450 | JGI IMG/M metagenome (GOLD analysis project Ga0310914, IMG submission 203450) | Lab enrichment of tropical soil microbial communities from Luquillo Experimental Forest, Puerto Rico - GRE.bulkMG.AN108 | ecosystem: Environmental > Terrestrial > Soil > Tropical forest >... | reverse complement strand
CCCTCATCCTCTTCTTCCCCGGCTTCACCTCTCTCGCGTAGCACGTGCGCGAGGAGCATGCGCCGCACGCGTCTGCGGCGCAGAATGCGACTGCCAATCAGTAGCCGCACGAGCTTGTGCTCACCACCGCCACCTTCCTCGCCGTACTCATCCTCGCCCTCATCCTCTTCTTCCCCGGCTTCACCTCTCTCACGAAGCAGATGCGCAATGAGCAGATTGCGCAAACGTCGACGCCGCAGCAGCCGGCTGCCGATCAATAGGCGTGCGATTTTCCGCTCTGATTTCTCGCCCTCATCACCCTCTTCGGCCTCAAAGTCGTTGCCCTCCCCCTCAGCTCGCTCCCCGATAAGGTGAGCGAGAAGCGCACGGCTCATGCGTTGGCGACGGCGCATCTTGCCACCCGCTGCCAGCTTCAGCAGATCCTCATTTTCGAGCGTAGTGCTCATAAGAAGCTCCTTCTGATTACCATCTGCCCTTTTGTCAACTTCTCAAATTGAGTTACCGCGTGGACCGAATTACACGCCGGCCGCGGGGCCGCCTGTGGGAGTTGGTGGAGAGGGTTTTGTAGATCGTTGAATCAACGTTCCCAGGAGGACCCGGTTCACGGCTTCCCGCTGCAGCAAGCGCTTGGCCCGACTATGCTCGATGAGCGGCGTCACCAACAGATGGCGCAGCTCCGCGTCCTTTTCAGACTCCTCGGCGTCACTTCGACCGCTCTCTCCTCCGAGTATGCAGTCGATACCGGCTTCAAATGCTTCTTCGAGAGCCTCTTCGAGCTTCTGGCTTCCTTGTTGTGCGAGACTCGCCATCTCCTCATCAGAGATCGCGTGGCTGGCACCACTTGCGTCGACGGTCTCACACTTCACGACTTGCGCCGTATTAGCATCGATAGTGAAAGTGAAGAACTTACCTCGAGGCTGGTTATCCTCGGCCATCTGTTGCTCCTTCGGCGAAGCTTCGTTCGGATTTGAAGTCTTTTGTCTTACAGCCTTGTGACGAGCGCCTACGGTCATGCTCACATCAAGCTCCTTTCCAGACACATTCGATGTAGCGAGTTGTCTCTGCGCGCATGGTGAATTCGCCACGCCCGGGCAGGGCGCGAACCTATCGCACGAGGCACAAACCGTATATAGCCCTTTGGTCCAATCTCTGTTGCAGCGGCCTAGACGCAGTTTGGAAAAATTATGTGCGCATGAGCGTCGTCAGCAGCTTTGCGGCATTCGCGACTGCTCGCCCTTGCCAACCTATCGCATCGCACAACCGCAAACGCTGCCCGTAACACCCGATTTAGGCTGCGACTTCTCTGTGCACGAGAACTTGGCGAACACGAGGCTTAGAGAGGTGTGCGTGTTCGACGTCCAGTTCTGTGCAGCTGATGTGAACTTTCAGGCCGGGCAGTGTCGACACTGAGGTCAAGTTCGCGACGGAACTCGCGTTGGTAGGCAACACGCGCCTCATGTCCTTACACAGTGAGGCGCGCACAGTCAGTGACTGACGGTCGGTGTCGCGGTTATCGGAGGTAGGCTTTGGACTGGCACCGCACTTTGCTTTACGCCTTCCATTGCGGCGACGAGATCCTTGCACCCCGCTCCCCACCGCGAAACGGTCTTCAACGCCTGCGTAAAGGCGATGTCCACCGGATGGACGCGATCGGCGGTAAGAACGAAGACAGCACCAGCAAGAGGTGTGGGCACCGAAGGCACAAAGACCGTGTAGCGGCCGTCCGCATGCTCTTCAATGATGAATGCGGGTACCAGCGCATGCTCGATCTCGGCCAGCGCGGGCTTCCACGCCTCGTCCTGACTTTCCCCAACGAGTCGTTGCGTGAGACTTCGAAATAACGTGTAGCCCGGGATCTTCTCGAACAACGAATGCTCGATTCGCTTCTCGATATCCCGTCCCGCCGAAGTGCCGATAGCCACCCCAACGAGGAAGCAGATCGCCAACAACAACAGCGGAGCCAGGATCTGATCGCCGGGTAACCACGCAGGCAGCAGCGCTGTGACAGGTTTCATTAGGTCGGCCAAGGTCTTCGTGGCCTTGAGCAGCAGCAAGACCCCGAGGTAAACGGGCACTACCACCAGTATTCCGGCCATCAACGTGGCACCAAAAGATCGCCTGTCCTTACTCATAGCAGTCACTCCACAAAATCCCGGAACACCTCGGGCCTGACCGTCGCAGCAGCTGGCTGGCAATCAAATATTGTCCTTCTCGGTCATGGGATGCGAGTGCCCGTTGGCTGCACTCAAATGTACCGCCTACCTCGCCCCAGGAACCAAGCACAGGAAAATGATCATCACAGGCAGTGGTATGGTGAACTGCGCACATCCTAGAGAGGGCCAGACAACGGCAAGCGATTAGCGCGCATCGTTTAAGCTTTAGTGTTGTGCCGCATCGCCTGCGACCATGGCTCGCGGCTCGTCGGGCAAACCGGACCTGCGTCAATTACAACCTTGTGCGGATGGTTCCCGGTACGGCCCGGCTGACGAGCTCGCTTCCCACGCCATCACAAAGAGAGCTAGCCTGTTCTTCGTTGCCCGATGCGACCAGCAGTCGGGAGGAGGAGTCATCGCTCGGCCTAAGAGACGTCCTCGTCGCAAGCGTCTGGGCTCAGGCACAAACGCAACCTCCCGAAGGAGGTCGGCGTGAGGTGGATCGGGGGCGTGAGCTGGATAGCCAGGTTGCCGACTCATGCAAAACGGAGCTGCAACAGCTATGCCAGGGTCAACGGGGTCAGCAAGCGGACCAGTGCCTGCGCAACAACGAGTCGAAACTAAGCTCCCAGTGCAAAGGCGCGATTTCCAGGGGTCCCCGCCGGTAGGTTTCTACACGGGCACCGCTGAGAACCCGCTCCGCGGGTCAGACGCATCGTGTCCTGATCGCTTAATTGGCGGCGCTCCGGTCGCCCTACCCCCGGCCAGAACGCCGCCTGCTCCAAGCGCGAAAGTTCCGCGCCGCGCCGCCTCGATGGTAGCGATGTCGACCTTTTCATTTTCATCATCGCATCGAGCGCGCTTGGCGGCAGCACGGTCGGGGTCGGTCGTTACGTCCAGCCGCGTCCTCGGGGTGATCTCCCAAGACAAGCCCCATCTGTCCTTGCACCATCCGCACGCACTCTCCGTGCCGCCGTTGTTGACGATCGCGTTCCAATAGCGGTTTTGCGAATGGCGGAGCTGGGCGACTAAAAGCCCCCCTTCACGTAGATGAGCCCGCCCTGGTAGCCGACGTTGAGCCGCCCGTTGAAGCTTCCCTTATTCAAGTCCACGTGCGTGGCGAACCGGTCATACCCGATGCCAATGCCGAAGTGATAGTTGAACATCCACGTCGCTCCGGCCCGCAGGTCCGACCAGTTGCCGTCGATACCCTGGTAGCTGAGTTTGAACACCTGCCCGGAAGCCTCGAGATACACGTGGTCCGAAACCGCCCAGTCGCCGCGCAGGCCGAGGACTGGCAGGGGCAAGGGCACAGAGCTTTTCTTGGTCGTGAAGGTTTGAGTGTGCTCGACAGGCCCCGTAGGAGTGTCGACGGTGAGTGAAGCATTGCCAGAGAGCGTCAACGTTAGATCGTCGTAGTGTATGCCGGCGGAGGCCGCAATCTCGTAGTTGTCCCGGCGCAGACAGGCGAACTCGTAGTCCAGTTCATAAACCTGAAACTTTTGCTCCGCGGTCACCTGGCTACCCGCCACGAAGGTGTAGTCCCCCCACTCGAGATTCTGATCTATGGGTCGCGTGCGCCGGATGTCATTGTTGAAGTACCCGAATCGCAAGTGCTGTCGCTCCGTGATTCGCCACAACACCCCGGCGCGCCAGCGAGTCTGGTCGGCATTGGTCCCGAATTGCTTGTCGAAATTGACGTTCTGATCAGTCGTGTTGGCGGTACCTCTCAGGCTACCGTTCAGGTTGGATGCCACCACAAAGGTGCCGAGATCCACGTTGAAGCGTGCCTTGAGCAACTCTTCTGCCGGTGAGTCTGCCTGCGCGACGGCGGTCACCACCAGCAGCGCCGCAACGAAACTCGCCTGGGCGCGCCATTTGAGCTGGACAAGTCTCTGCCGACACATAACGCCTCGAAGCCTTTTGTCCTTATCGCATTGATACACTGTACCGAGGGTTAGATAGACGTTGCAAAGATAAGCCTACGACCTCCCGAGCTCGAAGAGCTTCACGGCCGCGACCATGCCGATGCTTCGCCACCGAGGGATGACCGTCACTCGCGTGCGGGGGTCTGCACGGTGCCCACGACGCAGGAGCCCTTCTTTCGGCCGTCACAGGAGATGTCGTATGTCGTACGCTTCCCGCACCCCGAAACCGCTATGCTGTAAACGGCGCGGTGCGGCGGCTCGTGCCCGCCGGTTGTCTGTCCTTCCTCGATCGTTTCCTGTCTCAGGACTTCGGTTGTCGCCGTCAGACATCCAAAATCGGAATCACCGCGTAGCTGCGCCGCTTTCATGGCGTCGGGTCGCAATTTATCCGCTAGTTGAGGTTCACCTTCTGTTTTCTTCTGCAGGGTACCGGCAACGCAGTCCTTCTGTCGGTCATCGCAGGAGACCAAGTACGTTGTGCGCGTTCCGCAACCAGAGACGTCTATCGTGTACGCGGCTCGACGAGGGGTCTCTGACGAACCGGCTTCCTGCGGGTACTGGATCGTTTCCTTGCTCAGAATTTGCGCCGTCGCCGCCGGACACCCAAGGTCGGCAGCGCCACGTTGCTGCGCCGTACTAAAGGCGACGGGCTGAAGGCTCTTGGCCGGCAGCGGCCTCAACGCACAGCCACATGCCATGGCGTTAATGGCCATGGGACTTAAAAGAACAGTGCCGAGTTGCCGAGCCATGATTGAAAGGTGGCCGCGCGAAATTGCAAGTTTCCCCCGACTTGGGCCCCGGATCGAGGACGCGCTGCGTCGTCCCCACTCGAATTCGCTCTTAAGCACCGGAGTCCCCGCAACACGTTAGTGGAGCTCTTCAAACACGCCCGCCTCGTGCGCCATTCTGGTGAGCTCGGCGACGGAGCGTACCCCCAACTTGAGGGTGATGTTGGTACGATGCAGCGTGACCGTGCGCCGATGAATACTCAAGGCTACAGCGATCTGTTTGGTCGCGTTGCCGTGCACCACGTGCCCCAGCACCGCGCGCTCACGCTCGGTGAGCGCGGCAAAACGCCGCTTGAGCTGCTCCTGCCTAACGCGCAATGCGCGCGCTCTCGCACCGCAGTCCAGAGCTCGCGCAACTGAATTAAGCAACGTGTCCGGCGACGTGGATTTGTCGAGAAAATCAACGGCTCCCTGACGCATCGCGGATACCGCGCTCGGAATGTCTCCGTAACGAGTGAGGAATACAAAGGGCAGTATCAGGTCCGCCTCCATGCACGCCTGCTGCAGCCGCAGACCGTCCATTCCGGGGATGCGCAGACCCGTCAAGACGCAGGCTGGTCCTTCCATGGCGACGCCCTTAGATAGATCCGCCAGGAATTCCGCCCCGGAAGCGTAGCTCTTCACGCGGAGGCCGGACGCGGTCAACATCCGAGTCAGGGCGCACCGGCAGGAGTCATCATCATCAACGACATACACGATGGCTGCAGCGCGCATTGGATAATCCCTAGGATCCAGCTTTTTTGGGTTAGTTTGTCGTTGGACCGCAAGTCAGCCCATCTGTAGTTCTACTCACCCTTACTCACCGATCCAGAATAGTCTCACAAAGCGAGAGCGACTTCGTGCCTGAATGTCGCTCTTGGTTACGCTTGAATCTTCTTGTTGGCCTCCGTGGTCTTTTAATCTGCGGTTTGCGTCGTGCCACCACCGCGCCGAATCGTGTCGCTGCAACCAGCGCCGAAACTCTTCGGATTTGCCGTCAGATTGCATACGAACGCCAGTGCGCCGCACCCCGTATTTTATTTTATCAAACTAGCAAACGCCGACTCGCGACATACAGGAACGTACGTATCGGCATAGCGGATTGTGTCACACGGTCGGCGGCAACGTTGGCACGAAGGTCAGCCAGCCCGGCGCTCGAATTTCTTGGCCAGAAGCTCGACTCAAAGGAACGCGGTTCGAATAGTAAACCTGTGGCCGCCACCGACAGCTGGCGGCCAGTCGTCTACCCGGATCTTATGCTGCATGTACCCGCTTCGAGAGCGGCGCGGTTACGTTGCTGGACCACTCGGCGGCTTTCCTCCCTACCACCTCTAGCGCTGGTGCTAGCGAGGCTTGGCGCCCGCCGCCACGATGTGGATCACCGCCATGTGACGAAGGTAGGCATCGTCGGCATCGTTAAGCCGGTTGTTTCGGATGAGCGCCTTAAGATCGTCGACGTACGCTTGCCCGCGCTCCGAGTAGTGGAGCAGTGTTTCGGCGAGGACGGTTCCCGGGATGCGCAGGCTTTGCCGCCGCAATTCGGCGCGTTTCAGGCGAAGATCGCCATAAGAGCGCTCAGTGTTCAGGTTGAGGGCGTACGAGTAGGCGGCCTGCGCCGTGGAGTCGAAGGCTGCGACGCGATAGTCTCCAAGCGCTGAGGTGCGCTGTTCGGCCGGCTTCAACCCCTTGCCCCAGGTCCACTGCCCGAAGAGGGAATTCCCCTCGGCTGCGAACCGCGAGGTGCCCCAACCGCTCTCGCTGGCCGCCTGTGCCAGCGACAAAGAGGGCGGAACTACGTCGACGCGCATCAGCAGCTCGGCGAAGGCATTGCTGGGGAGCCGCTGGCTCGTCGATTCGAGCACCTTGTACTTCACCGCGAGTTTGGTCAGCCAAGCTTGATCGTCCGCTGTCACGCTCTGGCCCTGGGCGAGGCGCTCGGTCAGATCTTTCGCGCGGACCCGATCCTCGAGGATCAGCTCGTTGATGCGAAGCAGGATCGGGGCTAGGAACCGGAAGAAGAGCCTTTTCTTGTCGGCGACCGAGAGCTCCCTCGCACTTCGCTCGCGCCACGTATCGGGCACATCCGCGAGGTAGACGCGCGGGATCTCGCGGATGCCCGCCTGCCACGCCTTCTGTGTGTAGCCTAAGCGGTCAAACAGCGTCAGCACGTCCCTGTAGTTGCGGCACGGGACCTTCTCGTCTGTCGGCGCGACCTGCGCGAACGTCGGCACAGCCAGCAGAGCCACGACGAGCGTTTTCGCAAGGAGAGTCGTGGGTTTCATCGAGGCTCCAGGGCATTTGCCGTAGGACGCAACAACCGATCCCGACCGTGCTGCCGCCAAGCGCGTTCGAGGCTCGATCAGACCGTGCGCGAACCCGTGAACCTGCTCGATAGCCGCTCCGTCGTTCTGTCAGACTGGACGCCAAGGGAAGCGCAAGTTCGATGTCCGCGCTCGACGCAAACTCAGTCAGTGCTCACGGTATCTTCGTCTTACCGCGGACGGCGTTCAGATGACCGACGAGTTCATCCGCCCAGCTCTTCAGGATGGTGTCTGCCGCCGCGGTGTTCGTGACCCTGTTGGCGGTCTGGGCAAAAGGCTGCTGGTCGGCTTCCGCGTCCATCACGCGCGCGAGGATGGTATTGGTAGTGGAATCCCACAGCTCTAGATAGAGCGTCATCTGCCCCGCCGACCTGACGACCGTTCGTTCCATGTTCGCCGTCATCAGGTCAGGAGCCGTAGCGTCGACGTTCACGAGCGCCGGTCGCAAGACCAGAACGTCGGGAGCCGCAGTGTCGACCACTTGATAGCCACCCTTTGTCAGCTGGTTGACGAACACCTTCTTGAACTCCGCAGACAACGCGCTCTTCATCCGCTGGATATCGCTATCGGTGACCTGATTTTCCAGCCCCACGTGCTCCGAGTTGTAATCCCGCGCCCAATTCTTCCGGAACTCGACGTAGCACTCGAGTATCGCCACGCGGTTGTACTGGGAGAAGGTCGCGCCGGGCTTCAGGTACACCAGCCGCTGCTTGGTCTGTTTCTGCAACTGCAGACCATCTTTGCTGACCTGTGGCGTTGGTTCGTTGGCATCGAGTGTCCGAGCGCAGGCGAATATCAGACATACACTCACACCGAGAGAGAGGCTGAATTGGTGCAAGACATCCGGCTTTTGTCCTTTCATGGCGCCCTCCGTAGGTCTCGAAACCGCGCTCGTCTAAGTCGTTTCAATGGACAGAATGCGCCCGTCGCTGCGCATACTTTCGACGACCGCCTGACAACTATCATCGGGGCCCGGTCCCTGAAGCTGTAACTCGACGTGCGTATCGTCGACAAGGCGCAACAGAAACAATTGGTATTCGGTGTGATTGCCAAGCAGCGAGCTTATAAATCCGACGTTAGCTGGGTTTGGGACGTCAGGAGTCACCTCGACCGAAAGCCGCATCGCGCACTTAGGTGAAGCTATTGGTTGAGCGTTGATGGCCACGGCGACTATCGCGAGAACCGGGACGAGTGCCACTGCCGTCGCTTTGCTGTAGCAGGCGGTCCGTACGGCGCAGGTTGGACATTCCGTCGCGCTCGGCAGCCGATGGATCGGGATCACCGACTTCACCCATTGCACAAGCCCGCCCCGCTTGCCAATCGGGTTCAACATGAAACGAGGTACCGCAGTCGTTGTGCCGTTCCCATCTGGCTCTTAGCTCGCGCTGGGACATGGCAGGACTCCAAGGACGCATTGTCTGCCGTCGCGCGATTGCGCGAAATTGGACCTTGGGCTGATCTTTCGAAAGCTTGAGCGGTGCGGCGTAAAGCAGTGAACAGCGGTAGTGGCCGCAAGCGGGACACGCGGACCGTGCAGTGGCGCTGGTCTATCGCAAGCGACACTTCCCAAGACTCGGCCGGCGTACTTTGGGTGATTACCGATGCGCCTTTGCGTTACGGCTGCTTTTGCGTACAGCCGTGCGGGAGTAGTCTCTTATTCGGTCTCCAATGGAAGCTAACGGTCGCCTACGAGACTCGTGTCTCCAAATGGAAGGGAGAGCGGCAAGACCCAAACCGTTCGAAGCCCCGGCCTGCCTGTACCCATGGGAATCACCGGGGCTTCGTTATTTCCGTTTAGGGCAGTGACGTTAAAGCGCGCCAGCTCTTTCACCGAGGTGGCTGCGCGCCATACGAGCAGCGACACGTGACTCAACGGTGTAGGCTGATGACGCGTGGCGGCGCCGACCGGCGCGCAACGGCGCGCGTGGGACCAGAGTCCGATAGCCGGCTTCGGCGAAAGGGCTTATACCTAGCAGACGTGTCGCACCAACCTAAGGACACGGGCCATGCTCACCCAGAACCAACCCGGGCGCATCAGTGCCCTCGCAGTCGTCATCGGCCTCCTAGTGGCCTGCGAGTCCACGCCTCAGATTAACGCCGTCACCGCCCCGAGCGCGAACCTCTCAAGCTATAAGACGTACGGATTTGTCGCGCAGCCGGGCACGAACCGCGGCGGTAACACCACGCCCCTGACCACCTACTTTGAGACTTCCATCGCGAGGCAGATGGACGCCCGCGGCTATCACAAGGTCGACACCAATCCGGATCTGTTGGTGAACTTCAACGCCAACGTACAGGAGAAAGCCGACGTTGAGTCGATGCCGGGTCCGTACGCAGGGGGCTACTACGGCTATCGGGGCGGCATGTATGCCGGCCTTGGCGGACCTCAGGTCGAGACGGTGCATTACAAAGAAGGCACCGCCAACATCGACGTGGTCGATGCCAGCAAGCGCCAAGTGGTGTGGGAAGGCAAGGCCGAGGGCGAGCTGACGGACGCGGCGATGAAAGATCCGCAGGGCGCCGTCGACAAGATCGTCACACAGATGTTTGCGCAGTTCCCTGGACGCGCGGCGGCTAGTTAGGTGATACGGGTCTCTTGGCCACCCACGGCTGTAATGTCGGATAGAGGCGTAGTCGAGACTGCGAAATCTGAATACTGAAGAATGGATCGGGAGAGACATCGTGAACAAGATCTTCACATCTCTGGTGCTGATGGCGCTCGCGCTCGGTGGCTCGGCGGCATCGGCGGATGAGTTTTCGGACACGATCGATGTGTTCAAGAGCGCGGGCGAGAGCGCATCGTTCTTCAACAACAGCTACGGTTACGCAGTCTTCCCCTCAGTCGGCAAAGGCGGTCTGGTGGTCGGTGGCGCGCATGGCACCGGCAGGGTCTACGCTCAGGGTAAGCACATCGGCGATACCTCAATGACACAGGTGAGCGTGGGATTGCAGGCCGGCGGAGAGGCGTTCAGACAGATCATCTTCTTTGAGAACAAAGCTGCCCTCGATCAATTCACAAGTGGCAATTTTGAGTTCGGCGCCGATGTGAATGCGGTCGCAATAAGGTCGGGAGTGTCCGGGTCCGCGGGCACGACTGGTGCAACGGGGACCGCCAACACCGCGAAGAACGCCGCCTCAGGTGGCACGTATTACAAGGGAATGGCCGTGTTCACGATGGTCAAGGGCGGGGCTATGGTCCAAGCGACCGTCGGCGGCCAGAAGTTCTCGTTCAAGCCGGTGGGGGGCACCTGATAAATGGACGTCCCCGACACTAACCGGGCCGGTGCTGGCATCCGGGCGCTCAGACTCCGCACTTCATGAAGGGAGCTCCGGGATAACTAGCTACCTGCTAAGGGAGATGTGACCATGAGAATGAAAAGCGTGCTCGTTGCTTGTGCGCTCAGTGCGCCTTTGACCGGTGTCTGGGCGGCCCCTCCGGATCCGGAATCGCTGCCCAAGGTATCCTGCTCGGGCTTCAAATAAAGCCAGGAGTTTCTCGCGAAGTATCCAAAGGCGCCGGCGGCCTGCGTGGAAGGGCGGACTTACAAGGGCGTTAACTACGCAAAATTCAACGCCAAGGTGAGCAAGGTGAGTTCGAGCAGCGTTACCGTGGATGTGCTCGACACCGCCGGCACCCCGATCACGCCGTTGACTCTCCAGCCCGCAAGTCAGAAGACGTTCATCCTCGTGAACGGCAAGCAGACGCAAATCACCGACCTCAACCAGGGAGACTCGGTCACGTTCTGGATACCGCAGTCACGACTGGAGGCAAGTCCGCTTCCGTCATCGACCGCGTCGCACTGGAACGTACTGGCCCAGGCGCCGAGCGCGAAGTAGGGATCCCGCGGCTTCATCGGGGGAACGTCTAAGGCCGGCACGCAGGCGAGTCGCGGTTGTTGGTCCGGCGAGGATCGGGACATACATCGTGAACAAGAACTTCACATCTCTGGTGCTGATGGCGCTCACCCTCGGCGGCTCGGTGGCATCAGCGGATGAGTATTCAGACACGATCAGGGTGTTCAAGCACGCCGGCGAGAGCGCATCCTTCTTCAACAACTGCAGCGGTCACGCGGTCTTCCCTTCAGTCGGCAAAGACGGTCTGGTGGTCGGCGCCGCGGACGGCGACGGTAGGGTCTACGAGCAGGGTAAGTACATTGGCGATACCTCAATGACGCAAATAAGCGCCGGATTTCAGGCCGGCGGAGAGGCGTTCAGACAGATCATCTTCTTTGAGAACAAGACTGCCCTGGATCAATGCACGATTGAGAATTTCGAGTTCGGCGCGGATGTTGAAATGCGGTCGCGTTAAGGTCGGGAGTGTCCGGGTCCGCGGGCACAGGTGGGCAACGGTGACCGCCAACACCGTGAAGAATGCGGCCTCCGGTGGCGAGTATCACAAGGGAATGACGGTATTCACGGTCGTGAAAGGCGCGGCCATGGTCCAAGCCACGGTGGGCGGCCAGAAGTTCTCGTACAAGCAAGTCGGAGCCACTTGACGCTGTATGTGCCGGAGCCGACCGATTTCCGGCCCCTTCGGCTTCAGCCGAAGCTCGCAACCGACAGGGTCAACCAGTTATTAATGGTTTGCATCGCTTACGTGAACGTAAGAGCTTAGTAATGGAGGAAAGGGCATCCATGAAAACTGCAATCAAACTTGCTGCCACCGTCTTAATTGGAATTCCTCTGATCGGCGTTGCACAAGGACAGGCTAAGCTGAACTGTACCAAGGACGTCAAGTACGGTCAGGAGTTTCTTACCAAATTCCCGGACGCGGGCTCGGCCTGTCAAGAGGTGAAGGTCGTGCAGGGAGAGAAGTGGGTGCGCTTCGACGCACAGGTGAAGCACAACAAGGACGATCACATGACCGTGGACTTCCTCAACAAGGCCGGGGAGCACACGAGCAAGCCAATGACGTTTGTATACACCCCTGACGCGAGCCTCACTTTGGAGAACAAGAAGGTTAAAGCCGCTTCCGCAGTGGAAGAGGGCGACAAAGTAATGGTCTGGGTGCCCGAGAGCCGCTTTGGAATCTATGCGCAACCAGGTGCAGCGGAATCGAAGCAATTCAAGGTCGTCAGCGACTAAGCAACGCTAACCATGGCGGCTGCGGGCTTGCGTCAGCGTAGGTGATCGTGCGGCGGGGATTGGGCCAGTAGGCGAGTAGCTGGCTCATTCCCGCTTCCGTGTAAGTGTTGGATTACCCGGATCTGCAAGCAATTCGGTGTTGAGGACTGATTGCGGACATGCAGCCCAACACGCTTCCTGCTGCGCGATGGCTCGGTTGGTTATTCGCTCGAAACGAATGATTATGTCAACGCCGAAGTAAAAGTGACCCACCCTCTGTGCTGATCACCGAAGTAAAAGTGACCCACCCCTCTTAGTCTTTATGTCCGTCTCTACCCCGTAGGGGAGACGCCGAAGGCGGAGTCACGGCGGCAGCCTGGCTTGCGGCAGCGACCTTCAAATGCCCCACCTTCTTTCGATCCTTTAGTCGGTAACTCTCGCCGCTGATCTGCACGATGTGCACGTGATGCAGCAGTCGGTCGAGGAGCGCCGCGGTGAGCGTGGCGTCCTCCGCGAGGGTCGTAGCCCACTGCGTGAACGGCAGGTTGCTCGTCACGATGGTGCTGGCTCGTTCGTAGCGCTTGGCGATCACGTGAAAGAACAGGTTCGCCTCCTCGCGCCCGAAGGGCAGGTACCCGAGCTCATCGATGACGAGCAGCCGTGGTCCGAGGACCGCCAGGTTCATGAACTTGGTGAGCCGCCCCTGGGACTTGGCGAGGGCGAGCTGCAGCATCAGATCGGCGGCGGTGATGAAGCGGGTCTTGATGCCCGCCTGCGTAGCCTTCAACGCCACAGCGCTGGCGATGTGGGTCTTGCCGACCCCGGATGGGCCAAGCAGCACCACGTTCTCGGCGCGCTCGATGAAGGCGAGCCCTCCGAGCTCGACGATCTGCTTGCGCGGAGCGCCACTGGCGAAGGCAAAGTCGTACGCTTCGAGCGTCTTGATCCCCGGCAGCGTTGCCAGCTTCAGCAGCACCTCCCGCGAGCGCTGATCGCGACCCTCGCACTCGGCACTCAAGATCTTCTCGAGGAACTCTCCCAGACTCGCCTGGTCCTTCACTGCCTCATCGGCCAGTGCCGGCCAGTCGGTGGCGATGCGCGAGAGCTTAAGGCGCTGGCAGCACTGCGTGATCCGCTCCTGCAGCAGGCTCATCACGCGACCTCCAGCAGCGACTGGTACACGCTCAAGGGATGCTGCAGGCTCTCGTAGGGCAGCGGCACCAGAGTACGGCGCGCCACCGCGATCGGCGGGCTCGAGGCTACTGTCGCCGGCAACGCCTGCAGCTTCGCGCGCTCGAGCTCGAGGCGCACGTGCGGCACCTCTCCGGTAGTGCCATGCACACGTGCGTTGGCAACGTTCTGTAACCAGGGGCCGATGTGGGCGTTGGCGGCGGTGACATCGAGCTTGAGTCCCGACTGCTTCAAGGTCGCAGCCAGTGGCACCAGGAAGCTCGACTTCAAATATCCGTTGAAGCGCTCGACCTTGCCCTTGGTCTTCGCCCGGTATGGCCGGCACAGCCGCACCCGGAAGCCGAACTCCTCGGCAAGCGCCAGCAGGTCGCGGTGATAGCGATGCTCGCCTTCCCCGTACGCATCGCGCTCGGTCACCATCGTGCTCGCGTTGTCCAGCAGCACATGCGCAGGGACACCACCGAAGTATGTCAGGGCCTCTCGCAGGCACGTGCACAATGTGATCGCGTCCTCGGCGACCGTGAAGCGTACGAAGCTGGCACGGCTGTAGCCGAGCGTGGCTACAAAAGCGAGCAGTGGATCGCGGCCTCGCCGCACGTGGGTGAAGTCCGCCTGCATCTGCTCACCGGGCTCGGTCTCAAACCGCACTACCGGCTCGGGCTCCCCCCGCTTCAGCGGTGCCAAATACGCTCTCAGCTGGCTGACCCCTCCCGGGTAGCCCTGCTCGCGGATCTCCCGCAGCAGAACGCTCGCCGGGATCCACTTCGGTCGTGCCGCCTCAACCCGCGAAAGCACATACGAGATGTATGGCCCGAGCTTGGTCGGTCTGGGCTCCCGCGGCCCATATCGCTGCGCAGCTGGATCGCGCAAATACCGCCGCACCGTCCGCCGCGACACCCCCCAGCTCCTTCGCAATCGCTCGGATACCCAACCCCTGACGCTTCAACACCCGGATCTCCACGGCTTGCTCCTGAGTCAGCATCGGCGGTCCTGAAAAAACCGCCATCCTCGCTCAGGTGGTCCACTTTTACTTCGGTGGGGTGGGCTAGTATTACGTCGGCGCTAACATGATTAGATGCTTCACAAACCGGCGTGCCGGGAATGACGTTTCCAATGCGCCCTGACCGGTTCGCCCGGCCAGCTCGGAGCGTCCTCACGCGCTGCGATGTCGCAAACAGTGAAGACGAAGTCGAGGGGCCGTGCTCCCCGGGAAGCGAACTCGCTCAAGCTCTTGCTGCGCAGGCCGTCTGTAGGCAGCCGCATGTCTGTCAGGAGCTCGAGGGTGAGCGGATGAACCTTGCCCTTCGGGCTGCTGCCGGCGCCATATCCGTGGAACTGATGCGCGCCCCAGTAGTTGATGAGCGACTCGCCCATGATGCTGCGGCAGGTATTACCGGTATAGGACGTTGTAGCGTCGATCCGGCCATATCCAATCGCGAGGCGCAGGAGACGGTTCGGCCGCCCACGTCGAGACCGACGACCGGTCGAGGGATTGGCGCTCGGTCGGTGCCGGGATGTTGAGTCTGCGCGTCTCACGTTCGAGCAGAGCAAGCAGCTCTTTGTTTCCGAGGCCGTCGTCGGCCAGTGCAGCGGCGATGCGTCGTCGCGCGTATGTCGAGCCGGATTCTCTGTTCGCGCTTAACTCTTTCTTAAGTAGGCCCATCCAACAATTCGGCCCACGTCGCGTGGCAGACAGGTAAGCCGTCCGGTCTGTCCACGCTTGAGGCCGGGGTCTCAACCGGCCCTTTTCTTCTCGTTTGTGTCGCCACGCTCACCGTATCGACAGGCTTGCCTCTGCGACGCTAAAGAACGCCCCCGGCGAGCATCAGACGCAGAGTAAAGGGGGGTTCTCGCCTGGCGGCGGGTCCATGCCTCTCGCCGAGGGGCTTTGGACTTCCTACTACACAAATGTTGCAGGATTTTGACGGCTGTCATCGAAGCGTTCCCGAGCGACCTTCTCAGTGCCGCAACCCTCGACAGCGGCGCTGTTCGCAATTGCGTTCGTGGTAGCGCCCATACGCGAGCGTGTGTCAAGTGGTCAATATAAATCAGGGACGCAACAAGGTGCGTCCGAAGGAGGCTGCCGAATGTCACTGCGCGCCCATAGTGTCTGGCATGTTGATTGACGCAAGGATGCGCATCAAGCACCCATCGGGATCAAGGCAACGCGGAATGCAAGCACACCCCGGTTACCCCTGGCTCGCAAGCCCCAGACACAACTTGGTACCCGGCGCCGTCCAAGAGAAACAGGATCCATGGTTCGTCCACCCTAGCGTGGACCCAGCACAGTGTGGGTTCGGCGCGAGGGCGCATCGCAAACTCGGCAACTTGTGGGGGCAGAGCGGCGACGATGGCCCAATCAGGTAAGGTGGATTCGAACCAGCTACGCTACTGGGGTCTGCCGCCGCCGCTCAAACCTTATGAGCTCGACAAACGTTCGGGCTCGAACATAACCGTATCTCCCATGTTCTAGACTGAGATCTCGCTTTTATCCCCATTGGAAAGAGCGGCGACGCGCGCCAATCAGGGGCTTGGATTCAGACCAGCTACCACTCAGGCGTGTCATCGCCGCTCGAGCCTTTAAGCGAAGAGCCGCGCGGCATCAAAGGGTACTTTGTCACGCATGATGTAGTAACAGGCGCGTGCCAGCTTGTGCGCCAGTGCCTTCATGGCGAGGATCGGGTTGCGTTGCGCAGCCTTCCTTTCGTAGAAGCGCTTCGCAACCGGCAGAAACTGGATGGCAAAATGCGCGGCCTCGAAGAACGCCCAGGCGAGATACGGATTGCCGTTCTTGACATTGTTTTCGCCTTTCTTCCTCTCGTTGCTGGTTCTGCTGCTGTCCACGCATCGACAGTAGGAGGCAAAGTGCCCGACGTTTACAAAGCGGCGCAGGTCTCCGGCCTCAAGCACGATCGTCCAGGCGATCACCGGCCCAATGCCAGGTACGGTGAGCAGCATTTGGTACTCAGGTCTGGGTTGGAGACTCTTGAGGACCGTGCGCTCGATCCCTTCGAGGTGCGTCGTGAGCACTTTGATCGTCGCGCGATGAGCCCGGACCCCGAGTTCGACGTTGGCATCCGGTAGTTCCGGCCACGGCTTCTTGCTTACACCCAGGATGACTTTGCTCGGCAGCCGTACCGCCGTGTGTCGCCACAGCGTGCTTTGGGTGGATAGCACATGAGTCGTGCGCTGACGCACCAGGCGGCGGCGTTCGCGCAACAAGTCGCGCAGGGCGCGCTGTTCTTTTGGGTAAATGTAGCCCGTGGGCAGAATCCCGAGCCGCATCTGCTGCGCCAGCCAGAAAGCATCGTACCGATCATCGGTGTGCTTGAGGCCCTCGTACTGGCGCGCCTTGGCCGTATTGACCAGCATCACCGGATAACCAGCCTCCATGAGGCCATCAACGAGCCAGTACCAATTGAAGGTGCTTTCCACGGCCACGCCGCTGATGTCGGCTCGATAGGGCTCCAGGGTTTGCAGTGTCACCGCCAAGTCGTTGGGCAAGCGCTTCTCGAGAACGCGCTTATCGCGTTCGTCGATGATCGTCAGGAAGTGATTGTTTGAATGTAAGTCTGCGGCGCAGTACAGTTTCATGGTCGGCTCCTCCGGATAGTGGGCCAATCTCGGACTTACGTGACCTGCAAAGTTGCAACCGATGCACGTCAACCCTCTGCGAGGGTACGCCTCCGCAGATGGTGAGGAGCCGGCCTTTCCCTATGACATCTCAGCGCGGCCCACCCCGCGGAGGCGAGAGCCTCGTGCTGGCGGGAGGAGTATCAGGGGCCAGGATTCCTAACACGGCCACGTCGTAGGCTACGCCCGACGTTTGACGTGAGATGAACTAAGATCGCCAAGTTCAGGCTCACGCTCAAGCGCAGGCTGCAGCGCAAGCACTCGGCGAGTGATCGGAGCCTTGTGGGATGCGGTCTAGGACTAAGAGCGCATTCGTTTCGGCAGACGAAGGCGCTAAAGTTGGTGGTTGTCCCTAGCAAAAAACTTCAATAGGGAGGGCTCGCCCCATGAATGTGAAGTTAGTGGGTCTCTTGCTGGCTACCGCGCCGATCCTCGCACTCGCGCAAGGTCAAGCAACCAAGCCGAGTTGCGCTAGCTTTGTCTACAACCAGAAGTTTCTGGAGAAGTACCCGAAGGCAGCCTCCGCGTGTCAGGAGGTAACCACCCACGATGGGGAGCAGTGGGTTCGCTTTACTGGGAAGGTGACCGCGGTGAAGGGCAATGCAATCACCACAACTATCGTGAACACCGCCAACGACCCGCTTCCCGGTCATCTGACCATCACAGCCCCATCGGACCAGAAGGTCACAGTTGACGGCAAAGAAACTAAGGGATGGTCCAATCTAACAACGGGCGACAGACTAGATCTGTGGATGCCGCAATCTGTTATTGGCTTTTACGCACGACCAGGGGCGTTAGACCAACAGAAGCTGACAATCACCAAAGGACTGTGACACCCGCCGGATTGCGGGGGAATCGCGGTCAACGTTCGATGCATGAGCGACCGTTCCGAATCGCAGCAAGCTTACTCCCCTGGCTGCTTGCGTCGGAGCGGTCGCTCTTTTCGCGTTGGCCTCGACAGCTGCGCTATTCGCTATTGCGCTCGTGGTAGGCGTGGCCCGGGTATCGGACGCGATGCGGATTGCTCCGCGCACTCGGACGAATTGTCTGCTCTCACGCGACGTTGTGTAAAAACGCGCACGCGCCATTTTTGAGCGTTGATTCCAGCCAGGTAGATGCAATTTCAGGTGACTGATCAAGGGTAGGGGTCAACATACAAAGGTGCCGCCGCCCGCGATTGCCGCCGTGACGAGCACCGCGCGCTCCTTGGCGCTGATCGACCAAAACTCGTCGCACATGCTGCAGTATGCTTCCACCGGATATCCGTTACTGAGCAACCTCACTAAGGAATTGCGGTCATATCCAGGTTGAGCCCGCAACTGCTCACATTTAGGACAGGCCGACTCGAACGGCACTTTTGATCCGTGCGCGCGCTCGTTCAATTTGGTCCTTCGGGTGCCGGGAACTTCCTTCATTGCTGTCCTCCCTGCTGGGAAGACTTTGCATAATCTCCTGTCCAGCCGTCCATAGCGGAAGCCCACGAGCCATTAGGCAGAAACCGAAACGGCCCTACTCGATCAGCAGTAAGAACACTGCGCCGCAAGCGTGTCAAGCCCGAACGGTCTCGGGAAAACCAGTGCTGTGAGCGTTTGAGGTGCTCGGGGAACCTGGACATCGGAAAATAGCGGGTCAGGGGATGGGACGGGAGCCGAACATGAAATGTGCACTGTACGCCCGCTGCTCGACCGGCAAGCAGTCGCGGGCCTCTGTCGAAGATCAACATCGCCTCTGCGAACAGATCGCCCAGCGCCAAGGGTTCACCTTCACCGCGCGCTTTAGCGATGCGGCCATCAGCGGCGGCACCGCCTGGCCGGCGTCAACTACTTCTTCCTCCGCATTGCTCCATTGGATTTGTTACCGCTGAGGGGGTCGTTGCCTCACAGTATTTGTTACCGCAGGTAGCGGATATGGGAGGCGCCGATGTCACGAGCTCTTACGAGGACCGCCCGACAGGAGCTGGTCCAAGCCGTCCGTGATCGATACCGAACCGCGACGCGCGGAGCGAAGACTCGGATCCTGGAGGAGTTCGCATCGATCAGCGGCTACCACCGCAAGTCGGCCATTCGGATCCTCAACGGAGCGACATGTCCGGACGACGGTCACCGAGGACGCAGCCGTCCCCGGGTGTACGACGAGGCGGCCCGCCAAGCGTTGATCGTGCTGTGGGAGGCATCGGACCGAGTGTGCGGCAAGCGCCTCAGAGCCTTGTTTCCGATTCTCCTGCCCGCGCTCGAGCGCAACGGCCATCTGAGCCTCGACGCTGCGATCCGACCGAAGCTGATGGGGATGAGCGCCTCGACGATCGACCGGCTGTTGCGGGAGATCCGGACCGTTGGAGGGCGGCGCCGGGTTCGTAGGATGCCGACGGCACTTCGCAAGAGTGTGCCGATCCGAACATTCGCGGACTGGGACGATCCGGTACCAGGTTTCATGGAGATGGACTTAGTCGCCCACTGCGGGGATCTGGCAGCCGGCAGCTTCGTCCACACGTTGACGTTGACGGACATCTCGAGTGGCTGGACGGAGTGTGTGCCGCTGCTGGTTCGCGAGAGTAGTCTCGTAGTCGAAGCGATCGACGGCTTGCGTGGTAGCTTGCCTTTCCGGCTCACCGGCATCGACGTAGACAACGGCGCTGAGTTTCTCAACGATACAGTCCTGCGGTACTGCCTGACGCAAGGTATCGAGTTCACGCGATCTCGGCCTTACCACAAGAATGACCAGGCCTGGATCGAGCAGAAGAACGCGGCGGTCGTCCGCCGCTTCGTCGGCTATCACCGGCTTGAGGGGAGTCGCGCGGTCGAGGCACTCGCACGGCTGTACAGTGCCTCCCGCTTGTTTGTGAACTTCTTCCAACCATCGTTCAAGCTCAAGGAGAAGCTCCGTGCGGGCACGCGCATCGTCAAGCGCTACCATTCCCCGCAGACACCTTGCGCTCGGCTCTTGGGCTCCGAAGCTGTCTCCGCGCAAGTCAAAGCTCGCCTCCAAGAGATCACCGCGCAACTCGATCCACTGCAGCTCCTGGATGAGATCCGCCGGATACAACATCACCTCGTGCGCCTCGCCGATGGAGAGCCATCGCAGATACCCAGTCCGCAGAAGGATGATCTCTCGCGCTTCCTGGCAAGTCTTTCAACTGCTTGGCGTGCCGGCGAAGTACGGCCGACCCATCGAACTGAAGTCAAGCCGCCGCGGCACTGGCGGACGCGGCCTGATCCGTTTAATTCGACTTGGACGCGAGTATGCCAGTGGTTGGAAGTCGATCCGGATCTGACGGGGCTACAGCTCTTCGAGCGTCTCCAGCGTGAGAACCCGGGTGTCTATCAGAGCGGTCAACTGCGGACGCTGCAACGCCGCTTAAAGCAGTGGCGCGTTGGCATGGCTCGCAGGCTTGTGTTCGGCGCACACGATGCACTCGGCAAAGAGCTTCTGCCGCCTGCGGCGGCAGACTGCATTTCGTGGGCCGATGGATCGATGGGGATCCCGGAAAAGAGGCCAGCTCCCAGGCAACCCGGTAACATCTCAGACGAGGCAGCTCGGTAACATCCGGTGCTGAGGCAATACGCCCGGAAAATCTCATTGTCGCTGGCCAACCGCCCACCGCCCGGGGTATCAGAAGATGCTCGCGGCCGCGCGGCGGCAAGAGTTCGACGCCATAGTGGCCGAGGACTCGAGCCGCCTGTGGCGTCACGCGATAAACCGCGGCGGTAGGATGAGTTCGCGTGCCAAGCGTCACCGAAAGCAAGACATGAGTGCACCCCATTGGGCTGTGTGACTGCTATATCTGTCCCTATCGGCCGTCTTCCTCTACTTGGGCTCAGGGCCCACCGGCACAATGTGGATAACTGTCATGTGCCGAAGGTAGGCATCGTCGGCATCGTCGAGCCGGTTGTTTCGGATGAGAGCCTTAAGATCACCGACGTACGCTTGCCCTCGCTCTGAATAGTTGAGTAATGTTTCTGCGAGGACGGTTCCCGAGATACGCAGGCCTTGCCGCCGCAAGTCGGCACGCTTCAGGCGGAGGTCGCGATAAGCGCGCGCGGTGTTCAGGTTGAGCGCGTAAGAGTAGGCGGCTTGCGCCGTGGAGTCGAACGCTGCGATGCGATAGTCTCCAAGCTCTGAGCTTCGCTGTTGGGCCGGCTTCAACCCCTTGCCCCAGGTCCACTGCCCAAACAGGGAATTCCCTTGAGCGGCGAACCGCGATGTTCCCCAACCGCTCTCGCTCGCCGCCTGTGCCAGTGACAAAGAGGGCGGAACGACGTCGACGCGCAGCAGCAGCTCAGGAAAAGCGTCGCTGTCGAGCCGCTCGCTCGTGGATTTGAGCACCTTGTACTTCACTGCGAGTGCGGTCAGCCAGGCTTGATCGTCCGGTGTCACGCTCTGACCCTGGGCGAGGCGCCGGGTCAGCTCCTTCGCGCGGGTCCGGTCCTCCAGGATCAGCTCGTTGATGCGAAGCACGATCGGGGCGATGAGCCGGAAGAAGAGCTTTTTCTTATCGGCGACCGATAGCTGCTTTGTACTCCGCTCCTGCCACGTCTCGGGCACATCCGCGAGGTAGACGCGAGGGATCTCGCGGATGCCCGCCTGCCACGCCTTCGCCGTGTAGCCCAAGCGGTCGAATAGGGCGAGCACGTCCTTGTAGTTGCGGCACGGGACCTTCTCGTCCGCCGGGGTGACCTGCGCAAACAGTGGCATCGCAAGCAGAGCCGCCATGAGCGTTCCCGCGAGCAGGGTAGCGGCTTTCATCGGGGGTCCCATACATCGCTAGACATGCTACACACCTCAAGTGTATGGGTCCTCACGCGAAATGGCCCAGGAGACCAAAATTGTGTGTAGGAGAGGTCCCCCTTATTCAGCTCAAGAATCTCGCTGCCGACGACAAGTGACGTATCAATCGACGCGTTTTGGCGCGCGTAGGTGTAATCGAACTCGAGGTTGTTAACACCCCCGGGACCGGGGGTATAAGTGCGCGGATCGGTAAATTGGGCACTCAACGGCCATGGAAAAGAGGAAACGGCTATGGCCGCGAAGGTAAGCAACAGTCGCATGGCCAGCCTCAGGGCAATGGCAACAGACTACAGCCTGCACCAGATGCCCGAAACCTGGGCGTCGACCACGCTGCGGAGGAGTCCTCTGCCCTATGCCAGGTTCGAGAGGACATTGACCACGAACCCGATTATTGCGGCAACGAAGAAAAAGGAATAGATCGCCTGCATCAGAGTCAGGCGGCGTATCGCCGTACCTCGTATGGACACATCCGATGTCTGAAAGCACATCGCTATCGTGAAGGAGTAGTACATGAAGTCCCAGAGATCGGGTTCGGACTGGCCCGGAAAGTCGAGGTCAGGATCACTACGCACGCTGCCCGTCGTCTTCAAATTGTTGTAGTAGATCCGCATGTACTGGATTCCAAAGATCATTTGAGCGGCGGCCCAGCCCAATAACAGCGCCAACTGTGAGCCTCCGAGATGAAGCATCCTGAGCCAGCCCGCATTCTCCTTCTGGCTGTGGAGCATTACAGCAATTGCGCCGATGCCGACCAACGAGGCCACCATTAACGCGATCAGTCCGGTGTTCTTGATTCGCGCTTTCTGTCTAGCCATAAGAGCGCAGTGCTCCGCCGTTGCCACAGAGGTCAACACAACTGTGAGCGCTACGAAGCTGAATAGGAACACGTCGAGGCTGATGATGGCGCGCGTCTCGGGGGGTAGCGCGGTGGTTGTCAGCGCCGCAGCGCCACCCGCCAAGGCCGATGCGAAAAGCCGACTGGTGCGACGCAGGAGCCAAGGCACTGGGCTTGCTGCGATTGGAAGCGGTTGCTCACGCATCGGCGTTGATCCCTGTACCGAACAACAGCACGCATCGCGGAAGGTCCGGGTAGCTGCGGGAGAGTCCGCGGGATCCCTTCCGCTCGTCTCACCCAGCGCCGGGGCAACCGACGCTCTCAAGCTAAAGATACTGCTCGAGTCGTCTGCCGGGCCACAAAATTTCGGTCCGCAGGCGAGACCTGGGTCTGGACCATTTACCGTCGCACGCCGCGCTGAATACTGAAGGTGACTGCAGCTAACGAGCGTCCCCAGCCGCGTGAGTCCCACGTCCTGCTCCAGGTTGAAGTTCGCCAAGAGGAGTTCGAAGGTGACCTTGGAATCCACGTGCGTGAATGTAGCGCCGTCGAAATGGAAGCCGATGTTGGTGTTCGGACAGTCCTTCACGCGCTTGAGCCACAGAACTTCGCCGTCGCATTAAGCGCCGTACCTGCTAGGCGGAAGCGACTCGATCGAGCGATAGCGGTCTTCTCAAACGTGGGATCCGCGAGTCTGCCCGATACGCGCGAGTCGGTTGCGTCGAGCGCAGACATCGAACTTGCGCTTCGATTGGCGTTCGGTCTGACAGAACGGCAAGATGCTTTTCCGAGCCGAGCGTCCGCTTGGCCATTGGTGATCAGCGAGAAGCGGCGCTGCAACTGCCGCTGAAGAGTCGAGAGCCGAAGTCTGTTGCACGCGTGCAGACTCAACGCCATCGCGCCAGCCCGACAAGAGTCGCAACTCATCTCGAAGCGCTGACTTCATCGAACGCTACGGTCGTAGCGACGTCGCATAACTCTGCGTGTCGCTAACCCTTCTTGTAAATCCGCCTGAGATCGGATTTCGGATTTCGGACAGTCGGGCGACCGCAAACAGCATGTGCTTGGGCTCCGGAAGTGGTGTCATGCCCCAGCTTGAGCTAGAGGCAGACGGGACCGGAGAAGGCTATGAGAAACTAGAGCGAGAGCCGCGATACTCGGATAACGTCGAGTTTCCGAAGGGACTGGGCGCGAGATTACAACCGGAAATCGCGCGCGCTCGGAAAATCAGCTCACCGATGACGTCCAGCGGATGAAGGGTGCACTCTTTGCGGAGTTCCAAACCGTGTCCATCAGCGAGCTGACAGAGGGTGGCCATCAAGCTGTCTACACGGCGGCTTCTGCTCTTGCGTCCGTCGCTTGTCAACGTCGACGTAACGACACCGGGCACTGTCGCCGCGGCGTCATGAACCCTCTTAGCGGCAATTTTGAAGAGCGGGGCGGACGAAGTTCGCGGCCATCTGTACGCTGTCCGCGAAAAGATGAGGCCGCCGTGAGCAGTGACTAACTGCGCACACTGAGGGCTGCCGCGGTGTGCATGCTTGCTGGATCGAAATATCGTGCGATGAAGCGCGCGGCCTCCCCGGTAGATGTGCTGCATAACTCGCGGCCTGCGGCGCAATGGATGGGCTATTTGCTGGCCCTCGCGTTAGCGGGCATGGCTGAACCCGTTACTGCCTGGGTTTACCCGGAGCACCGCGATATTGCGGTCCTCGCCGTGGAAACTCTCGACCCCGGACGACGGGCGCAGTTCGATGACTTCTGGCACGCGGCCCGTGCGACACATGAATCGCGTCTCTGCGAATTCGGGGCCGACAGCAAGCAGGCTTTGGCCCCCTCATGCATCGACTGGACGGCACTCTCGGCGATCGCTGGAGACCATTCGTGCTCGGCCGCAGAGATGACAGCGACCGTTCTCGAGTCTCGATGGATCCTCTCCGTCGCGGAAATTGCGGCTCGTCTCAAGGTGGACCTGGCGCGTATCCAAATCCGCCCACGCCCCGAGGAGCTCCCGGGAAGCCCGGAGACGATCGCAGACATTCGCCGGCTCGTAGAGAGCGCGAGCGACCGCGCCGCCCGCAGGAATGCACTGCGAACTGCGGACAATCGCTTGCAGCGCGCCGATTCGAAATACGCTACGCGTGCCTACTCCAGCAATGCGCATTTCCTCCTGGCCCGCCCGCACACCGGGGTGTCGGCGGAGGATTACGGACAGCTGACGCTGCGGATAGGCTCCAGGATCAACGCACTCGGAGTGTATGCCTGGTTTCACTTGGACGCTCTGCAGCAGGCAACACGGCTTGCTCACGGGCAGCTCAGCACAGATGAACGGCAGGCGCTCGTGCGCGCGATGCTGTTCGACGAGGCTTTCGCCCTTCACTTCCTTGAAGATTCATTCTCGGCCGGGCATATCGCCGGATCCTGGGGCAGTGCCTCGCAGCGTCAGGGCACACACGATTACTACAACGAGGCTGGCCTCGAGGTCTTTCTCTGGCGGGGAGGCAACCAGTCCCTGGTGTTGATGGGGGATGCCCACATGCGACCGGAGGATGCGGAACGCGCTGCCGCCGCGGTGCGCATCAGCCTCGAGCAGCTGCTGGATACCGCTACCGGCCGCAAGCGTGCCACCGAATTTCCGTACTCGCCTGCGGCACCGGCGCAACCGGACGGGTTCAACGTATGTCTGAACCAGCGGCTCATCGATCGCGCCGACATTACAGCTGCGCCCCAAGCGTACAAACAGGCTGTCCTCGCGGATCTCGGTGAGGTCCTAGGGCAAACGCCGATACCGGGGCTCGCCCCCGGGTTGGGCGCATTGCCGCGATTCCGCAGTGAAATCGGACCGTTTCTGGGATTGGCAGGCTCGATGGACGGCCGATGGATCGATGAGGGTTTCACGCCATCGGATGGCGGCTTCGTCGCGGGCGTTGAAGTCGCGGCTCGGGTCGGCGTGGGTCTGGACGGGGTGATGCGGGATTCGGGCGATGGTCTCACGTTCCTGTCAGTCGGCTTGCGGGGCGACACTTCAAGCACCAACTCCGTGAGCGGCGTCGACCCATCCAAGGCCGGTGGGAACCCGACCTCCGCCATCCCTTCACGCACCGCCGTGTCGACACGTCTGAGGATGCCCTTCTACCTGATTCCGGGCGACCTCCTGCTCCTTGCTCCGCTCTACTTCATCGCGCCTGAGCGCTACGAAGCTATCGCCGTTACGGCCGCCAACGGTGGATTGATCCCCTGGCAGTCGGGCTTTGCGAGCCGCTTCGGCCGTTTCCAGTTCGTGCTCGGCCGGGAACTCGGCGTGACCTTTTATGGAATCTCAGGTAAGGATCGCGTCCTCGCACCTGGCCCTGCGGGCGGATCTGCTCGGGTGGTGGCGTACAAATCGACGGCCCTCGACCTGCCAATCCTCGAGTACCGCGCTTACAGGTCTTTCTCCAGCAATCAGAGCTCGGCGGTACTGTTCCAGCTCTTCACCTCGCTGGATATGCCACACTCTGCGAGTGTCGTGAGCCCGCCCGGCGCCCCGCCCGCCGATCTTCACCACGTCTGGTCGGTAGGCATTCGGCTGGTGTTTGATTGGCGCTACTATCCTTAGTTCGCGAGCGGGAAAGTGGAATGGCTTGTCGGGTGCTCGCACTTTCGGGACCGATTTGGCGCAATGCACATGGATAGTCTGCGTGGCGGATGCAAGGGTGCGAGGCGCGAAGCTCGGGCTGGTGTTAGAAGCTATTTCGTGATGGGAATGACGCTGTACGTCGCGCTGAATGCGTGCTCGAGCCCCCCGCTGTTGCCCTTTACGAAGGATACCCCGCCGCTCACGCTCGTCTCCGCCCAGCAGGCCGGCGTCACGGATGAGCGAGCGCGCTTCCGCGAGATCTACTGCGCCGTGTTGGAAGCGCACGCCCAAATGTTGCCGGACTACCGACCTTGTGAGAAGGCACTCACTCGAGTGGGTACTGAGCCTCCACCTACCGGCAAGCCGGTTGATCTTGGACCCTCGCGACGGCACCTCATTGTGGGGTTAGTTCCTGGGCTCGGGTGGGAATGCTTCGCAGACTGGCTGCGCACGACCGGCAGCGTGACGTCTTATCTCGCTCAGTTCGGGTACGATGCCAGATTCATCGAAGTCGGTGGACTGGCTAGCACCGAAGAGAATGCTCGTCGGATCCGTGATGCAGTGCTCGCAATGCCCGCCACTGCAGGGGAGCGGCGGCTCGTTCTCATCGGCTACTCAAAGGGAGCACCGGATCTCCTCGAGGCGGTCGTCAGTTACCCCGAGATCCGGCCGTACCTGGCCGCCGTGATCAGCGCGGCAGGAGCAATCGGGGGCTCGCCACTCGCCAACGGCGCGCGGGAGTCCCAGGCTGATCTGTTGCAACATTTCCCGGGCGCACGATGCAAGGTTGACGGGAAAGCGGTGGCCAGCCTGAGAACGGATGTACGCCAAACGTGGCTCGCGCAACATCCTCTGCCGAGCGACATTTCTTATTATTCTCTCGTCACTTTTCCGGACCCCGATCACATCTCCCGCATGCTGCACGGCAGTTACGAGAAGCTAAGCAAGGTCGACGCACGCAATGACAGCCAGCTCATCTTCTACAACGAAGTGATTCCAGGAAGTACGCTGGTGGGCTATGTCAATGCGGATCACTGGGCACTAGCAGTGCCGATCGATCGGTCACATCCGTGGGTTACCTCGATGTTCGTCACCCAGAATGCCTACCCACGGGAAGCGTTGCTCGAAGCGCTGCTGCGTTTCGTGGAAGAACACCCGGAGAACGCCGTTAGCAATTAGATTGCAAACTTTGGCGATGCTGCTGCCGAGAGGGAATTGACCGCAGCGCGCCCGAGCGCACGTCCGCTGTGTCTTGAGTGTCCGTACATGGACGCCCCAACCTGACGGCGGACTTGGATGCGCCACCACTCGACTAATGTCACAGGCCGGGGTTCCGCCGAAGCGCTCACAGGAGACGGCGCGTTAACCGTAGGTCGCAGCTTCCGAGAGCGTAGTTACTCGCGGTCAGGTCGCGCGATCAGCCAAAAGCAAACGAGGATGATCACGCCACCGATCATGTCGACCGGCAGTGAAACGAGCGTCCTGGCCACGGGCCCAAGGCCTGGCGTCCGAGACGGCACACCCAACATGAAATGCAACAGGAATACTGCGAGACCCATGACTCCGCCAACAGCGACGTAGATGCTGAGCAACGTCGCATGCCACCTCCTTAACAGGAAGTGCGCGGGGACCGCGATTAACAGCGTGGCGCAATAGCTAACCTTGGAATAAGCAGAAAATTGAGCGAATGCGATTGAATTGCCCTGGAGCGCGGCAGGCAAAACCAACAACAGCACCGGCACCAACGGAGCGACAAGAAATCCGACGACTGCTCGTCCAATTCCACTGGTCTTGTTCAAGGAATCCTGCCCTTCTGCGCCACACTGGGGGTCTTGAACTACAAGCCCCTATGCGGAAGCGCTTGCGCAATGGTCAACGGGCCTGAACGTCGGCCCGTTCGGATCGGTTATAAGACGCAGTTTACGCTTGAAGAAACCGTTCTGAGCACAATCCTGGCCGATGTGGACGAGGCCGACCTCGGACAATGGGCCTGCGAAGAGTGCTTCGATCCGCGCGCGCGAGACAGGATCGAGCGCGTCGAACGCGCCGTTCACCACGAGCCACTTTGGCTGCTGTAGACAGACCCGGGCAAAGGCCAGGCTTTGCTTTTCGCTTTCGTTCAAACGCCGGTCCCAACGATCGGTCGTGTCAAGAAGCGGCTGGAGGTGCTCCAAACCCACGTCCCCTAACGCGCGAGCGATGGCTGCATTCTCATAGTCGGTCGCTGCGCGCGGATAAGCGAGTGCGGCGCGCAACGTGCCGGGCGGTACGTAGGCACGTGCCGGCAGGAACATCATGGCCTGGCGGGGCGGGCGCGTGATCCGCCCGCGTCCCCAGGGCCAGATGCCGATGATGGCGTTCAGCAGGAAAGTTCCGGCCGCACCGTGTTCGCCCACGATGAGCGTACGTTCGCCTGGCCCCACCTCCACGTGCGCCTCGCTCAGTTTGATCGAGCTATCCGTTGCGGCAATTGAGAGATCGTCGATGCGGATCGAATGGCCCTGCGATTCTTCCAGGTCGATGTGGTCGACCGACCGGCCGAGACCATCCATCGTAACCACCGCTCGTTGGAAACTGGCCACACGCCGCCGGGTGGCACGCCAGTCGGCGAGGATCGAAAAGTTGTCCACGAACCACCGCAGACAGGTCTGTACCTGGTTGAAAGCGCCGACGGCTACCATCAACTGACCAAAAGTCATCTTACCCGTCAGATAGGCCGGCGAGGCTACCAAGATCGGCGCCACGAGCGTGAACCAGCCATAGCCGGAGGTGACCCAGGTCAGGCGGGTCGCGGCTCGGACGGTGCGCCGGGTCACCTCGAGGACGCTCTCGAACACGCGGTCGAGTAGCTGCTTCTCGCCGGATTCTCCGCCCTGAATGGTGATGCCTTCGATGTCTTCGTTAACGCGCACTAGCGCGAAGCGCAGATCCGCCTCACGCGCATAACGCTCGGCATTGAGAGCGATGAGCGGTCGACCCACGCGCCAGCTGAGGAACGACGCGACACCCGAATATAGCAGCGCACACCAAACCAAATAGCCAGGCACCTGGATGTGGCGGCCACCCAACGGCAGAAACATCCCCTGCGAGAGAAACCAGAGCACGCCGATGAAGGACAGCAGGAGCAACGTTGACTGCAGCAGACCAATTAGCAAGTCGGTGACCAGATCCGCCAGGTGTTGCGCATCCGCGGACATCCGCTGGTCCGGGTTCGCTCCGATCGCCCCCGCGTTCGCCAGATGAAAAGCACGCGGCGGCTCGAGCCACTGGCCGACCATGTCGTGCACAAGCGACCGACGCAACGTGAGCTTGGTGGTCTGATTGAGCCAAACCTGCGCTACATTCAGCGTCAACAATATAGCCGCCAACACCGCGAAGACGCCCAGCTGGCCGATGAACTGTGGCACATCCTTGCGCGTCACAGCATCGTAAAAGGGCTGATTCCACGCATTGAGCCGCACCTGCATGTGGGCCGTGGAGGCAATGACGATGAAGATGCCGGCAGCCAGCATCAGAAGGCGCTTGCGGTCGTGCGAGCCCCAGTAAAGCGCGAGCATCCGCCGAAGCTCAGAAAAGACGCTCTTGGCCGGGACCTCTTCGACTTCAGCGCCGGGTAAAGCCTTAAGTGATGGGTCCGTCATGGCAGTCACCGTGTTAGGTTGGGGTCACTTCTAGTCCTTGCCCCAGCTGTAGGCGTACTTAACAACGACGCCGGTATAGTTCGGGGCGTTAGTGTGCACGAGCGCTTTGGCTAACACGAGACCGACGGAATTGTGTGAGTCTGGCAACCAATGCGCTTCGGTTCCGACTATGAGATTTTCTTGGGAATTGTTCTGCGCTACTCCGTCGACGCTGGTTTGTCCGCGGAATGCATAGCGGGTATCCAAGGACGCCCAAAAGCTGGGCGTGAAGGTATAGCTGATGTGCGCTTCAAGGCCCGGTAGTGGCTCCTGACGTAGAACTTCGATACCGCGATAAGCCGTGTTATCAGTAAAGAAGAGCGCGTTGACATATCCGTCGACCTCCCACTTCTGTTCGGGTCCGAAGGGATATGCGATACCAACCTCTGGTTTGAACGACCAGCGGTGTGTGCCCAGATTGAGCACTTTGTCAGGGTTGTATTCACCCGTGGGGACGCTAACCGTCAGACTCACCCCCACGCTCGTCGTTCGTTCACGCGCCGAAAGTTCCGCCGCACTGAGCGCCTTGCCGCCCTTCAATATTCCCGCTAACTCAAAGCTGGAATCACCGAAGCCGGTAGACGAGCCGGAGATGTTGCTCTCAGCGATGTATCCGCTGAGCGAGGCGTACGGAACCGTCGCGTTTACCCACGCGAAATGGCCCAAGAGACCAAAATTGTGTGTGTAGGAGAGGTCCCCCTTATTCAGCTCAAGGTTCTCGCTGCCGACGACAAGTGACGTATCAATCGACGCGTTTTGGCGCGCGTAGGTGTAATCGAACTCGAGGTCGTTAACACCCACGGGACCAGGGGTGTAAGTGCGCGGGTCCGTGAACTGGGCACACAATACCCCGGGAAAGCATGAAGTCGCGATGGCAACGACCGCAGGAAACAAGATGTGGCCAACACTTTGATACACGCCGACAAGCGCCCTCAGTCTCCACAGTGCGAAAGCGGTTAGACGTTTCTTGGCGCGCACAACCACGCGCCCGAGCAGCACGTCGGACGTGGTCAACAGTAGGTGCCGAAGGCACCCGAAAAACGGCCCTTGATGCAGCCGCCGGATTCCTCTACTGCGCGCTCGGCGCCTCGGCCAGCACGATCCAGTGCGATTGCGCCGGAAGCGCGTGGACCTCCATGCGCGACTGCGGCACCCAGAACGTAACCGAGTCCCCCTGACTGAGGTCGGTGATGTGCGTCTGCTTGCCGTTCACGAGGATGAACGACTTCGCGTCTGCTGGCTTGATGGTTAACGGGGTGATCGGGCTGCCGGCCACGTTGAGCAGCTGCACCGTCACACCGCTCGAACTTACTTTAGTCACCTGTGCGCTAAACTTCGCGTAGTTAACGCCCTTGTAAGTCCGCCCTTCCAGGCAGCCTGCCGGTGCCTTCGGGTACTTCGCGAGAAACTCCTGGCTGTATTGGAAGCCCTTGCAGGCCACCTTGGGCAGCGAATCCGGATCCGGAGTGTCCGCCGCCCATACACACGTGAGCGGCACACTGAGCGCAAAAGCAACGAGCACGCTTTGTATTCTCATGGTCACATACCTTTCGTTTGTGCTTCGGGGAACTGCCTTCCTGATTTGCGGAGTGTGAAGTTGTAAAACGTCGTGAAATGTAAGACTTATTAGTCGATTGCGCCACTGCTGCAGTGACCGTCGGCCGTGCACTTCCGTGCACGCAGGATGCAACGGGTGAATGGCCCCGGTCTCGCCCGAGCAGGCCGGGACCCAAAATTCGCTGAGGGGCTGTACACGACTGTCGGGTGCCAAACAAGCTTGTCAGCGTACCAACATGGCACCCGAGGTGAAGCTTACGTCAGGGGCTCGCGGCAGATGCACGATCAGCCCGATCACAAGCGCACCTCGTCGGACCAGAGTCCGATTGTCGAAGCCGACTAAAGCGTCTATATGTGGTTGAGGTGCAACAGGAAAGGACGCAGACGGTGGACACTCGGAACCACCGCGGGCGAATCAATGCGCTCGCAATCTTCACAGGTCTCTTTGCGGCCCGCCTGTCCACGTCTGAGAGTGGCACCCACGCCGACCCGACCGCAAAACCTCTCAAGCTGGAGTGGATACGGATTTTCTCACGCAGCCTGCATGGCGTATGCGGTCGGGTTGGCATGCGGTCGAGCACCACGGATCACAGTACCAATGTAGGAGTCGGGAGATTCATCGTGAACAAGATCTTCACATCTCTGCTGTTCATGGCGCTCACGCTCGGTGGCTCGGTGGCATCGGCGGATGAGTATTCGGAGACAATCGATGTGTTCAAGAGCGCTGGCGAGAGCGCATCGTTCTTCAACAACAGCTACGGTTACGCGGTCTTCCCCTCAATCGGCAAAGGCGGTCTGGTGGTTGGCGGAGCGCACGGCAAGGGTAGGGTCTATGCGCAGGGTAAGCACATCGGCGATACCACAGTGACGCAGGTGAGCGTCGGATTGCAGGCCGGTGGACAGGCCTTCAGACAAATCATCTTCTTTGAGAACAAGGCTGCCCTGGACCAATTCACAAGTGGGAACTTCGAGTTCGGTGCCGATGCGAATGCGGTGGCGATAAGGTCGGGGGTCTCCGGGTCCGTCGGCACGACCGGTGCAACGGGGACCGCCAGCACCGCAAAGAATGCCGCCTCCGGTGCCAAGTATTACAAGGGAATGGCGATATTCACGGTCGTGAAAGGCGGGGCGATGGTCCAAGCCACGGTGGGCGGTCAGAAGTTCTCGTTCAAGCCGGTTGGGAGTACCTGACGGCTGGGCAGGTGTGGATTTACGCCGCGTAAGAGCGTGGCAATGAAAGGAAGGACATCATGAAAACTACTGTCAAGTTAGCTACCGCTATCCTAATTGGAATTCCTCTGGCGGGTGTTGCACAAGAACAGCTGAACTGCACCAAGGACATCAGCTACGGTAAAGAGTTCTTGACGAAGTTCCCGGACGCAGGCTCCGCCTGTCAAGAAGCTAAAGTTGTAAACGGAGAGAAGTGGGTGCGCTTCGACGCAGAGGTGAAGCAAAACAAGGACGGTCACATGACCGTGGACTTCCTCAACAAGTCAGGGGAGCACACAGGCAAGCCGATGACCTTTGCATACACCCCTGACGCGACCCTGACCTTGGAAAACAAGAACGTTAAAGCGGCATCCGCAGTGAAAGAGGGCAACAAAGTAATGATCTGGGTGCCGGAGAGCCGCTTTGGACTCTATGCGCAACCCGGCGCAGCCGAATCAGAACACTTCGCGCTCGTGAGCGACGGCTCGGCTAAAGAGTAAAGAACGTTAGCCTTCGGGTACTCCTGGCTGGAGTTGAGGGACCCGGGGGGAGTGTGCCAGTAGGCGGCTGGCTGCACTCTCCCCGTCTATCAGGCCCGTGCCGAAGATGCGGAAGCTGAAACTACTGAATCCCCATCGTCGCATTCGCGAGCTATTCGTGCGGCCCATGTCGCTGGCAGAAGTTTGCCGGTGGGTCTGGACGGCGCTGCTGCTGAGTGCGCTCGCCCAACCGATAGCCGCACAGATCCCGGGTACCCAGGCCCAGAAGAGTGAGCCTGCCCAGAAGAGCGAATCGTCTGCTCAGCCGGCCACAGATCCACTCGGACGCAGTACACCCCGGGGGACCCTCATGGGGTTCTTGCGGGCCGTGGAGAAGAACGACGCCTCTGCCGTGCGATACCTAGAAGTGACCGCAGGCGAGAGTCAACAGGCTCTAGATTCAGCCCGGGATCTCAGGAATCTCATCGATCGTTATCTGAAGGTGCCCCTCGCGAAGGTCAGCGACTCACCCGATGGGACGCTGAACGAAGGGCTGCCAACGAATCGCGAGCGCGTCGGCCCACTCGTCATGGGAGATAGGACGGCGGACATCACGCTAGTGCGCGTGACTGACCCACAGGCCGGCCCCATTTGGCTGATTTCCTCTCAGACGCTGGCAGAGGTTCCCTCGTGGAGCCGCTCGCTGGCACAGAGCTCGACGGAACAGAGCTGGATCGAGCGCTGGATGCCAAAGGCACTCCTCAGCCACGACGTCTTCGGACTCTCGGTGGCGCACTGGATTGTGCTCGTAGTAACGCTTCTCATTCCATTCGCATTGCTGGTTCTGACATTCAGTATCGCCATCAGGCTCATCAGAGCAACCGTGCGTGAACCCTCTCGCCTACGCAGCATCAACGCGTGGTACGCCGGCATGCGCTTGCCACTCATCATTTTTTTGACGCTGAGCATCCAGCTGATATGGATGCTGTTACGGATGCGTTCGCTAGGATTCACGCTGACGTCCCGAGTCACTTACGCGCGTGTCGCCCTCGTGCTGGATGTCATCGCACTTGCCTGGGTGCTGCGTAAGTTCTTGACGCTACGGCTCAGGCGCACGCGGCGCCTCCTCATGGAAAAGGACCGCACGGGTACTGAGTCCCTGGTGTTGCTCGGTGAGCGATTGCTGAGGGCGCTCGTGTTTCTGGTAGCCGTGTTCGCAATACTCGCGATCGTCGGTGTGAACACCAAGACGGCACTCGCAGGTCTCGGTATCGGAGGAATCGCTCTGGCGCTTGGTGCACAGCGGACAGTGGAAAATCTGCTGGGTGGCATCCTTCTGCTGAGCGACAAGGCGCTTGCCATCGGGGACTTCTGCAGCATCTCGAATCGGGTCGGAGTGGTTGAGGACATCACACTACGCTCGGTGCGGCTGCGGACGCTGGACCGTACGCTCGTGTCGATACCGGCGGGTGCTTTGGCACAGTCCGGGATCGAGAACTTTGCCACGCGCGAAAAGATACTGGCGCAGAGCACCTTGAGGCTTCGGTACGGTACGAGCGTCGAGCAATTGACGTGCATCCTGGGCGGCATCCGAAAGGTCCTTGACGAGAGCTCAAATCTCGAGCCCGCGAGTTCCCGCATTCGCTTGGTTAACTTCGGCGCCGAAGCCATCGAGCTGGAAGTCTTCGCCTACGTGCTCACTGCGGATTTCAACCGGTTCCTCGAGTTGCGTGAGGAGCTGTTGCTGCGAATAGCCTCAGTCGTCGAAGCCGCAGGGAGCGGTTTCGCGCCGACAAGGTTCATCCAGATGCAAGGTTCGGAAGGGGAGACTTCCACGGCTGTGAGCACTCGAGATGCGGGCGCCGGGAGGGATCGACGGCCGGGCGGAGCGCACTCGCCACCGAAGAAAATTGGGCACTGAATCATCCCAAAAAGTCTCAAAAACTTTGCTTATTCGGGCAGTCCACCCTCGCTGGCGCTCACTTGGTCCGCTAAAGCCGGTGTCGATCGGAAATGGACGTCTGCGACCGGGCAGCCTAATTACCCTCGGCGAGCGCCCGGAATTGGCCGAACTGACCCCGGATGCCTTGCGCAGCGAACATCGCCGATCGTCAAGGCCTCGGTCATCAGTGACACCCACGCTCGGCGGGTTACTCGCGAGTGAGTTGAGCTCCGATCCCTCGCCGCTGCGCCAAGCGCGGGCGCTGGGGTCAGGCTATGACTGTAAGTTGGGAACGGGAATTCGAAATAGCACTTTGGTACCCCGCCGGAGTCGGAAAGCCTCCCTGACGTCATCAAGCGATGGTGGCGCTCAGCGGAATATTGGATTGTCGAGAATCGACCCGAAGCCGACCGGAGTTCCGAGCGTGATCCAGCTCGCCCACGATCCGGTCGTCTTGCCCGCTCCCAGCGTCACGGTGCCAACGGGGGTGCGCCCGCCGATGTAAACCGAGATTCCATACAGGCTACCGTCGGCCACCGGGTCGACACGTTCGTAAACGTGACCACCCTCCACCCCCAACCCGCCGTACAGGGCCTGATTGAGGATCGGCAGAATGTCGGCGATTCGCCAGAGAAAATTGCCCTGCACGGTCCAATACTTGCCGGCGCGTACCTCCCCGGGCGAGTAGCCGGGGAAACTCTGCGGCCCCCCGAGTGAGAATGCGCGGTCCGGCGGTAGTGCGCTGCCGAGATTCGACCCACCGGCCGCTGTGAGCGACAGCGTCGTCACACCAGCCACGAACACCTGGCGCGCCGCCGCCTCGAGCGTCTCCCAGCTGCGCTCCGCGCCGAGGCCGGTATCGGAGCGGAAGTACTGGATTTGCGCCGCCGTGCCCCGGCTTGCGAAGGTCGAGGCATCGCGGTTGTCGAAAAACCCCGAGGCGCTGAGGCCCGCGTCGGTGTTCTTACCGGTCGGCAGCAGCGAGATACCCGTGTCGACTTCGACACGGCGCTGATCTGCCCAGTAGCCGGCCCGGAGCTGGCTGTTCGATCCGAGGTTGACACCGACATCCACCCGGCCGCCGTAGTCGATGAAGAAATACTGTGCGACGCGCCGGTAGTCGTTATAGATGTCTTCGATGGAGCGCCCGGCGAGCGCCCCGGGTTCGACAAAGAAGGTCTGGGCAGTCTTGAGAGGCTGATAGAGGCTGGTGGTAAAGGACGTTGAGGTGCCGAGCTGCACCCGGTTGCGCCACTGACCCCCGTATTGATTCAGCCAGCGGCGCACATACTGCGCCTCGAGCACGAAACGCAGTTCGCCGGCTCCGGCAAAGTAGATCCCCATGCTCGGACGCAGCACGTCCGGACCGATCTGCCTCTCCCGGGGCTCCCACACGAGTACCGGATTATCCGGGTTGCCTTCGAAGCGGTACTCGACGCTGTCCAGATCATCGAGCGCGGCGAGCCGGGCGGCATCGTGACTGATCGCTGCAACGTCGACCGTGTCGCCGGCACGGACTCGAAGCAGCGTGCGCAGGTACTCCGGATTCACGTATTTGAGGCCTCGGATCTGGACGTCCGCAACCTTGATTTGGAGGTTCTGACTTACCGTCACACTGCTCCGCCATGCGGCGTATTCCGCAGGCGACACGGACAGCGTCGCAAGCTTGCCAGCCATGGCCCGGGCAGCCTTCTCGCCGAGCGGTATGGTCTCCGCCGTACGCTCGAAATCCGAGGCACTGAATTGCCCCAGATCGACATCGATACGAATATCTCGGTCGGTCAGCGTCTGCAGCTGCACGAGCTCGTTGGCTTCGGACATGATGTCGCTGCTGCGCGAGATCAGGCTCGCCGGGCCGACCAGTTGCTCGCGCGTCGCGTTCTGCTTGGCGAGGTTCACGGCGATTACGACGCCGCCGCACAGGTTGCGTGCCACGTCGATCGGCAGGTTGCGCACGACGTAGCCGTCCGAAAGGACGTACTGGTCAGTGATGACCGGGGCGAACGCCCCGGGGATCGCCATGCTCGCCCGCATGGCCATCGCGATGTCGCCGTGATCGAGCACCACCATCTCCCCCGTCAGCATGTCGGTTGCGACCGCCCGGTAGGGTATGGGGAGTCGGTCGAAATCTGCGACGGTGCGGGCCCTGGCCACATAGGCGCGCAGCACGTCCTCGATGCGGCTCGATGCGATGAGTCCGCTTGGGGGAATGATCTTTCCGTCCTTCAGGCCCAACTCCACCGAGCCGCTGGCTGCGTTGAAGCGCTTCTGCTCGGCGGGCTCGAACTGGCGGCTGCCGACACCGCCGACCACGGACTTCCAATCCACATGCGTGACGAACTGCTCGATATCCGCCGCGGGCATCCCGGAGGCGTAACCTCCGCCGACCAGCGCTCCCATGCTGGTTCCCGCGATGCAATCGATGGGAACGTGCAACTCCTCGAGGACCTTCAGTACTCCGATGTGCGCACCACCCCGTGCCCCGCCGCCGGCCAGCGCGAGCGCGATGCGCGGTCGCTTTGCGGTCGCGTCGGGCGGAGCCTCTTGACGCTCAGCCCGGGCGCCTTGAGGCCCGGCCTGCGAATTCGGTGCGCTGATCTCTTGCGATGCCACTACACCCGCCGCGAGCGCCATGACGAGGCAGATCAACAGGCAGCGGTACCCGGGCTCCCGAGCAGACAATTGCCGCGACATCGTGTCCTCGTGGGCGGCTGACCGACTGTTGCAGACAGTCTACAGCCGCATTTTCCGCGCACAGGGCGACTCCCAATTTATCCTCGATGTTGAGCTCAACCTCTCGCTTACGGATGCGCGGACGTATTCGGACCCGACGTTGAGCCTGCCGCGCCACGGCGACCGTGAGTTATCGTTCCAGAGCTTGCAAGTGCAAATTGCGGCACAGATCAACAATACGCCGTCCAGCAATGCGTCTGGGTCGCGGGGCGTGCACAAAGGCTTATGGCCCCTTCTTCGAACCGCGTTTTCAAGCGGCGCAATTCTCTTCGGACAGCCCCCGTCTGGCGCGCTGCATCTCGGAAGAAGGGGCCTTTTTCTCCCGTCACTTGGAGAAAACGATGGACTTCGCTTCGAGCCTGTCGTTCCTTCGGCATTGGGCAGCAGGAACCGTACGAACCGTGCTGAGGAAAGGGCGTTCCTGGCGACTGCCGCAATTTCGCGCAGTACTCCCCACCGAGCGCCGCGCAGGGCAGGGTACCTGGCGATGCTCACGGCCGCAGCGCGAGGCGAGTTTGACGTGCTCGTCGCCGAGGATATCTCGCGCTTGTAGCGCAACATGGAAATGCAGACGCGCGACACTAACGAGCCTCTGGGTTTGCGCATCGCCATCGTCACTCAGGCTGAGGACACGCGCCGCGACTACGATCTCACACTGCTGAACCTGAAAGGCAGCATGAATGAAGCCAATCGCAAAGAGATCGGCCGCCGTGTCGGCAACAAACTGCAGCTGCTTGCCAAGAGAGGCCGTCCAGCCGGTGCCGTGGACTCAATCCTGCGATCTTGGCTAGCGCCATCGGACACGGGATAGATACACCCGGGCAAGCTCAAGGTTGTGTCCGCAATGACTCGGCACTGCAAGATGGTTCGTCGGACCCACTACCGCTCAGCGGCCGCTTTCGCTTCGGCTTTTCACATGAAGATGCTAAAAGCGCACGCACTGGCCCCACTTCTGTCGGCGTATGTAATATGCGATGACCGACCGTCGAAGGGGGAATGTATGAAAGTGACGGCACTCGTCGTCATGATGGCCCTTGTGGTGAGCGTCTCCACTCAGGCGGATGCCCAGCGATCATGAGGCAAATCGCTAGGTTGGCCAAGCGTGCAAAGCACAACTTCAACAGCCTTGCCAGGGTCAGAAGAGTCAGAAGGGTCCGTTGCCAGTGCATGACCGCTTTCGAGTGATCTGATCGGCATTTGCGGCGGCTGCGCATGAAAAACGCTCGGTCCAGATCGCGGTCGCGCCCACCGGTACTTACGATCTGCCTTATCGCACTGGCTGCGGCAGCTCCGAAGGCAGACGCCCAAACCACAGAGCCCGAATCCTGGCAGTTCGCGGCTAGCGTCTACGGGTACCTGCCGGCGATCTCCGGCACGGCCTATTTTCCTGTGGCTCCGATTGGCGGGAGCTTCACCCTTAATCAGTCTGACCTCATTGATCACCTCAAGATGACCTTCATGGGAGCCTTCGACGCTCACAGAGGGCGCTGGGGGTTCTTCACCGACGTGCTGTATCTGGATATCGGTCGGCGCAATACCAACATCCATGATTTCACCATCGGCGGCACCGGGATTCCCGCCGGCACGACCTCTGATGTCAGTATTGATATGAAGAGCTGGATCGTGAATGCGGTGGGTGAATATCGCGTGCTCGGTCAGGGGGACGGTGCCCTGGATGTGATCGCAGGTGCGCGGTACCTCTATCTGAAGGAGCGACTGGAGTGGAACTTCACAGGTTCGATCGGGACCCTCCCAGAGGCCGCGCGCTCCGGTAACGTCGAGATCACTAACAGCATCGTCGATGCAATCGTAGGAGTGAAGGGTCAGGTACAGGGCGACGGCGGCTGGAGGATGCCCTACTACATCGATATCGGCACCGGCGGCGCGCAATTCACCTGGCAGGGCACCATCGGCCTTGCGTACCAGTTTCATTGGGGTCAGGTCAGCTTACTCTATCGATATATCTATTTCCGATTCGATTCCAACAGCCTCAAGGACCTGACCATCGCGGGTCCGTTGGTCGGTGCAACGTTTCGCTGGTAGCGGAGCGGTTTGATGAAACTGTCAACCACGTCTCTGATGTCGAGCGATGCCTACGTCGCGCACCAACAACGGCAGTGCAGGAGCGGCAGCAGCGCGGCAAGTCGACAGAAATCCCTGTTCCAGGCAAGCCTTATCGGGGGTCTCCTGGCTCTATCAGCGGCAGCTCCGGCGCGCGCGGATTCCCCGACCGAAGACTTACTCAATGACCGCTTCGTCATCGCTGTCGGCGGATTCGTAGTGAGTTCGACGATCAACGGGAGCCTGCTCGGTAGCGCGAACACGAGTGATCAGACGATCAATTTTGACAAGCAGTTCGGGACCGATGCCAACCAGACGCGCTGGCGCGGCGAGGTATTGTGGCGCATCACTCCGACACAACATGTGAGATTCAGTTATTTTAGCAATGACATCGGGCGAACACGAACAATAGATCAGGATCTCGCGTGGGGAGATTACACCTTCAAGGCGGGCGGCCAGGTGACCGCAGAGACCAAGTTCCGGGTGTACGAGCTGACATATGAATTCGCATTTCTGCGCCGGCCCAACTACGAGATCGCGGCCGTTGCGGGCATACACCTCGACGATCTGACATTGAAGCTCTCGGGCGACGCTTCGCTCACTGTCGACACCCCCACCGGGCCTGTGCAGCAGCCGACGATGTTTACGTCTTCGTCGCATTCCGTACCGGCGCCGTTACCGGTCTTTGGCTTTCGGGGCGACTGGGCGGTGTCGCCGCACGTGTATCTCGACGCTTCCGCGCAAATCTTCTCGCTCAGCTATCAAGGTATCGCTGGTAATTGGTCGGATCTCCGAGCCGGAGCGACCTGGATGTTCAGCGAGCACTTCGGCCTGGGCATCGGCTATAACCGCTTCGCTACACACGTGGACGTGGGCAAGGGGAGCTTCAACGGCCGGCTGAACTGGGGCTATCAGGGCCTACTGATCTACCTGAGGGGCGGATTCTAGAGACACTTTTGAACTCCCCCAGTGTCCATATTGTGCAACGGGCGCCACGCGGAATTAGTCAATAAAATCACAGGCCCTCGATTCAACGGTCCAACTACGAACCAGGAGGTCTAGAGTTCGAATGTTCGAATCCTAGCAATCTAGCAATCAATCAATGGTTCGACTATTAGACTATTAGGGAAACGGAGTGTTGATCACCGCCGCCCCGTTGCAGATGGCTAGGAAGGCAAGCAGCGAGACCAGTTCGAATTTCTGGCGGAACTGAGCAGAAACTCGAGCCGATCATGGGATGTGAAATATTACTTTGCCGTATCTACGAAAATCAGGGTCTTATCGGTATGTGAGCCCACAAAATATTTCACAAATCTCTGAGGAAAGTCACCGGTCGATCAATGGGTTGAGCGGTTTTGAGGACTGGACTGAAAATCCGCGTGTCGGTGGTTCGATTCCGCCCCTGGCCACCATCAAATGCATTTAGCTTCCAGGTCGTGGAAGGCGAACCG
>Ga0310914_10000102_pt1 | contig 41432 bp, 39 predicted proteins | sample GREbulkMGAN108_FD_203450 | JGI IMG/M metagenome (GOLD analysis project Ga0310914, IMG submission 203450) | Lab enrichment of tropical soil microbial communities from Luquillo Experimental Forest, Puerto Rico - GRE.bulkMG.AN108 | ecosystem: Environmental > Terrestrial > Soil > Tropical forest >... | reverse complement strand
TGAGGGTGACCAGGCCGGCGATCCCGGCGAAGGCGATGACGCGGGCGTCGAACATCGCTCGGGTTGCTAGACGGACAGCGAGGTCGACCCGCGCTTGCGGTCGCGCTCGAGCTTGTAGCGGGTGGTTGGGTCGAGGAACTTCTTGCGGAGGCGGATGCTCTGCGGCGTCACCTCGACCAGCTCGTCCTCCGCGATCCACTCCAGCGCCTTCTCGAGCGACATATCGCGCGGCGGCGTGAGCAGGATGTTGTCGTCGCGGCCGGCGGCGCGGATGTTGGTGAGCTTCTTCTCCTTGCAGATGTTGAAGTCGAGGTCGTTGTCGTGGCTGTGCTCGCCCACGATCATCCCGGTGTAGACGGGGTCGCCCGGCTTCACGAACAGCGCGCCGCGCTCCTGGCCGTAGAAGCACGCGTAGGCGACGACCTCGCCGACGCGGTCGGAGACGATGGCGCCCGACTTGCGCTTCTCGATCCGCCCCTGCCACGGCTCGTAGCCGTCGAACTGCGAGGACATGATGCCCTCGCCGCGGGTGAGGGTGAGGAACTCGCCTCGGAACCCGATGAGGCCGCGGGCGGGGACCCGGAACTGCAGTCGGGTGCGGCCGGAGCCGAGCGGCTGCATGTCGACCATGCGGCCCTTGCGCGGCCCGAGGTTGTTCGTGATCGCTCCCACCGCGTCGTCGGGGACGTCGCACACGAGGAGCTCCATCGGCTCGTGGATCTCGCCCTCGAGCGTCTTCAGGATGGGCTCCGGGTTCGAGACGGTGACCTCGTACCCCTCGCGCCGCATGTTCTCGACGATGACGGCGAGCTGCAGCTCGCCGCGGCCGACCACCTTGAACGCGTCGGGCGCGTCGGTGTCCTCGACCCGGATGGAGACGTTCTTGTACGCCTCGCGGTACAGCCGCTCGCGGATGTTGCGGCTCGTGACGTACTTGCCCTCCTTGCCGGCGAAGGGCCCGTCGTTGACCTTGAAGATCATCGACATGGTGGGCTCCTCGACGCTGATGCGGGGGAGCGCCACCGGGAAGCTCGGGTCGCTGAGCGTGTCACCGATGCCGATCTCCTCGGCGCCGGCGATGCAGACGATCTCGCCCGGACCGGCGTCCTTCACCTCGACGCGCTTCAGGCCGTCGTAGGCGTAGAGCCGGACGATCTTGGCGTTGACGGCCTTGCCCTCCTCACGCAGGACGGCGATGGGGTCGCCCTCGTGCGCCACGCCGGAGGCGATGCGGCCGATGGCGAGGCGGCCCACGTAGTCGTCGTAGTCGAGGTTGTCGACCAGCATCTGGAGCGCCTCGCGCTCGGGGCGGGGCGGGGGCGGGATGTGGTCGAGGATGGCGTCGAAGAGCGGCTTCAGCGTCTCGGCCTGGAGCGCGTCGGCCACCGTGTGCGCGGCGCGGCCCTCCCGCGCCACCGCGTAGATGACCGGGAAGTCGATCTGGTGCTCGTTGGCGCCCAGGTCGATGTAGAGCGAGTAGACGAGGTCGAGGACCTCCTTCGCCCGCGCGTCCTGACGGTCGATCTTGTTGATGACGAGCACGCTCGGCAGGCCCATGGCGAGCGCCTTCGAGAGGACGAACCGCGTCTGGGGTAGCGGTCCCTCGGCCGCGTCGACGAGCAGGAGCACGCCATCGACGAGCCGCAGCGCGCGCTCCACCTCGCCGCCGAAGTCGGCGTGACCGGGGGTGTCGACGATGTTGATCTTGACGCCCTGCCAGGTGACCGCGGTGTTCTTCGCGAGGATGGTGATGCCCTTTTCGCGCTCGAGGTCGTTCGAGTCCATGACCCGCTCGACCACCTGCTCGTTGGCGCGGAACACTCCCGCCTGCCGGAGCATGAAGTCGACCAGGGTGGTCTTGCCGTGGTCGACGTGTGCGACGATGGCGACGTTGCGGATCTTCTCGCGCTCGATCATGGTTTGCTGAACTCGGCTTTCTGCTGAAAAAGCCGGACTGTATATGCCGTCGGACGCACCTCCGGCAAGCCGGACTACCGGTCCGTGTGTGTCTAGCGCCTACATGAACCCGATGCGGTGGGTCCGGGCGAGCACGCGGCTCACCTCGTCGAGGAGCCCGAGGTCGCGGCAGCCCTGCAGGAAGGCGAGCGCATCACGCTCGGCGAGGTGCGACAGGAGCACGAGGTCGCGCACCGTCTTCGTGCCGTCGACGTGCGCGAGGAGCGACGCCTCGGCGGACGAGAGGGCGAGCTCGTAGAGCTGGAACGCAGCGTCGGCGCGCGGCGCGAGCGCGAGACGGTCGGGGAGCACGGCGCGGAGCGCCTCGATCGCGCTGACCCGGCGGTGCCCCTCGAGGACGAGGTCGCCGAGCGCGAGGTCGATCGGGACGCGCCGCCGCGGGACGGGGCCGGCGATGAACCGGTACTGGCCGTCGCGCCAGGCGAAGGTGCTCCAGACGATGTGGCGGACCTGCTCCATCACCATGCGGGCGCGCCGCGCCTCGTCGAGAAGGCCGCGCGCGACGAGGGCATCCGCCAGCGACGCGCTGGGGCCGATCTCCGCGACGAGCGCGGCGTGCTCGTCGCGCGTGAGCACGCCCTCGGCCACGCAGCGCGCGCCGAACCGCTCCGCGGCGACGTTGGACGCGGCGACCACCGGCCGGCCAGCCTCGACGAGCACGAGCTTCTTGACGGTGCCCCGCGTGACCGTCAGCGCACCGGTCGCTCGGCCGGCGTGAAGCGCGACGAGCAGCCTCGGGATGGCCGTCTGCCCGAGCGAGCCCTCCGGCAGCGCCGGCAGGTCCGGGCGCAGCGCCACCGGCGGTGGTGTCGTGGAGGGGAGCGGAAGCTCGAGCCCGTGAGCGGCTGCCGGCTGGAGCGGGACGCCGGGCAGGGTCTCGTCGAGCGCTGGCCTGGCCCGGGAGTAGATGACGCTGTCCGGTTCGGAAAGGTCGTCCTCGAACCAATCGGTCGTCGGGGACGCGGTCGGGGTCGGAGTCGGGGTTGGGGTCGGGGTCTGTGCCCGTGGAGGGTCAAGAGGGCCGGCCGACATCGCGTTCGCCGGTCCCACCACCACCGCGACGCCGTAATCCGGCTCCGTGTCCGGATCGCTTGCCGCCGGCAACGCCTGAGCGATGAGCCCGAGCGCCGCTTCCGCGCGGAACGGCTTCTCGAGGTAGGCCAGCGCGCCGAACTTCCGCGCCGACATGGCGTACCGCTTGCCGCGCAGCACCTCCGACACCGCGACACAGGGCAGGCCGCGGTCGCGGAGCGCCACCAGGAACACGTCCCCGCGCAAATCGTGGAGTGGCAGCTCGACCACCACCGCGTCCACCCCGCCAGCATCGATCCGGACGAGCGCTTCGCGTCCGCCGCGGCAGGCCAGCACCTCGGCGCCGTGCTGCGGCCTCGCCGCGACGAGGAGACGCACCACGTCGTCGTTCTCGCCGACGGCGAGCAGACGTCTTCCCGCGAGCAGCACGGCGGCCGAATGTAGCAGCGCCGGAGAGGGTGGTCGAGGCGCCGCTGTCCTTCAGGCGCCCTGATCACGAGGCTCCCGTGAGAGGCTGTGGGGGGAATCCCGCCATCGGCCGGTCGGTGTCCAAAGCGCCTGTCCCGTCGCCGCGGCGAGGCCTTGCCCGTCCTGTCATCTCGAGCCCACCTGTGAGCGCTGGCGCCGGCCGCGCCGCGCCGCTACGCTGCGCGCGTGCCGCTCGCGTTCCACCACCTCGCCGTGCAGTGCGCCGACCTCGCCGCGTGCGAGCGGTTCTACCGCGAGGTCCTCGGGCTCGAGGTGGTACGCCGCTGGCCGCGCGTGGGCGGTGGCGACCGCAGCGTCTGGCTCGCGCTCGGAGACGGTTTCCTCGCCCTCGAGCGCGCCGACGAGCCGCCTCCGCCGAGCGGTTTCCGGAGCAGCCGCGGCGGGCTGCACCTCATCGCGCTCCGCATCGCGCCCGGCGAGCGCGCCCGCTGGGAACGGCGGCTCGCCGAGCTGGGGGTACCGGTCGTCCACCGCACCCGCTGGACGATCTACCTGCGCGACCCAGAGGGGAATCGCATCGGCCTCTCGCACCACCCGGACGACGCGCCGTGATCTTCGACCGCCGCCGCTACGGGAAGGACAACTACGTCTACCTGCTCGCGGAGGGCGACGACGCCGCGCTGGTCGACCCGGGCGACGCGGCGGTGGCGCTCGCGCTCGCGGCCGCGCACCGGCTCCGGCCGCGCTTCGTTCTGCACACGCACGGCCACGCCGATCACACCGGCGGCACGGCCGAGGTGGTCCGACAGCTCGGGGCTCGCGTGCTCGGCGCCGGAGGCGACGCGGCCTGGTATCGGCCCGACGAGGACGTCGCCGGCGCCGGCGAGATCGCGCTCGGTGCGCTGCGCGTCGGGGTCCACGACGCGCCCGGCCACACGCCCGGGTCGGTCCTGTACGCCTGGGAAGGCCGGCTCCTCACAGGCGATACCCTGTTCTGGGGCGGCGCGGGGAACTGCCGGCACGGCGGCGATCCGCTGCGCCTCGCGGACACCTTCCTCACCGTCGTGGCGCGGCTCGACGGCGAGCTCGAGGTGAACCCCGGCCACGATTACGCCGAGGCGAACCTGCCGTTCGCGCTCGACCTGGAGCCGGGCAACGCCGAGGCGCGGGCGCAGCTCGAGGCGGCGCGCGCCGCGCGCGGTCGCCGCGAGGAGCCCGCCGCCACGACGCTCTCCGACGAGCGGCGCGCGAACCCGTTCCTGCGCGCGGAGGTGTTGCGCCCGGAGCTCCTGTGTCGTGGGCAGTCGTGTCGCGACGCGCGTGAGGCGTTCGTCGCGCTCCGCGCGCTCAGGGATCGCTGGCGCGGGTGAGGCTGGCCGGAATGCGACGCCGACTCCGCGCCACCTTGCTCTCTCTCGTCGCCGCGGCGGCGCTCCAGCCGGGCGTGGCCGGCGCCGCCGGCACGTCCGCCGCCTCCATCCGTTGCGCCGCGACCGCCGCGCCGAGCCTGCAGGATGCCGCCTCCAACCTGTCCGTCGTGCGCGGGGCGACGCGGCGCGCGGCCCGGCGAGACGCGCTGCGGCGGTGCCGGGCCGCGATCGCGGCGCTGCCGCTGGCGGGAGGAGGCAAGGTCGGCGAGGCGCTCCCGCGCGACCGGGCGCTGGAAGAGCTGGTCGACGGCGCGCTCCGGCGGGCGCGGCTGGCGGCTGCCCCTCGCTACTTCTCGGACGGCGGCGTGGCGCTCGAGTACGAGGTGCAGCTCGACGGTCCGCTCCGGCAGCGGCTCGCCTTCCCGGAGGAGCCGTGACCCGGGTGTCGCGCCTGGTCACCCTGCCGAACGCGCTCACGGCCTCGCGCATCGTGCTCGCGCCCGTCTTCCTCGTGCTGTACATCCGGGGCGACACCGTTCGCGCGCTGGCCGCCTTCGCGGCGGCCGCGGCGACCGACGTGCTCGACGGGCTGGCCGCGCGCGTGTTGCGGCAGTACACGCGGCTGGGCGCGTTCCTCGATCCGATCGCCGACAAGTTCCTCGCCGCCTGCGCGCTGTTCGCGCTCTGGCAGCGCGGCCGGCTCCCGCTGTGGTTGCCGCTCCTCGTCATCTCGCGGGACGCCGCGCAGCTGCTCGGGGCGGCCGCGCTTCGGTGGCTGCGCCGCGAGATCCCGGTCGCGCCGACCAGGATCGGGAAGTACGCCACCTTCAGCATCGCCGCGACCGTGGTCCTGTCGCTCGCGGCGGAGTTCCTGGCGTGGCCGGCGCAGCAGGTGATGCCGGTGGTCGCCGCGCTCGGCCTCATCGCGGCCCAGTGCGTGGCGGTGAGCTGGTTCCAGTACTTCCTCTACTTCGTCCGGAGCGCGCGGGTCCCGGCCGACTCTGGGTGATCGCCCGGTCCCACCCAGAGGTGGCGCGCGCTTACCAGCCGGGCGGCCTGGGGTTATCCTCTCCCCAGGATGGGGCGTAAGCTCAAGCTGGTCGTGTCCGACTTCCACCTCGGGAAGGGGCCGTACCGGGAGGACGGATCGGTCAACGTCTTCGAGGACTTCCGCGCCGACGGCAAGTTCACGGAGTTCCTCGACTACCACCGCTCGGGCGACCACGCCGACGACGAGGTGGAGCTCGTCGTCAACGGCGACTTCTTCAACCTGCTCTCGGTCGACCTCGACGGGCGTCTCAACGATGCGATCACCGAGCGCGTGGCGGTCGAGAAGACCGAGGCCATCATCCGCGGCCACCCGCTGGTGTTCGAGGCGCTGCGCCGGTTCGCGGCGACGCCCGGGCACGCGGTCGTCTTCATGATGGGAAATCACGACCCCGGCATCCTGTTCGCGGGGGTGCGCGAGGCGGTGACGCGCGCCGTCGGCGGCAAGCACGCCTACCTCCTCGACAGCTACGACTTCGACGGCGTCCACGTCGAGCACGGGATGCAGCACGAGCCGATGAACGCGTTCAACTCCCAGCGCTACTTCGTGGAGCGGCGCGGGGAGCTCTCGCTCAACCTGCCGCTCGGGTCGCGCTACATCATCGAGGTGCTGAATCGCGAGAAGGCGCTCCGCCCGTACATCGACAAGGTGGCGCCCTTCAGGCGCTACTTCATGTGGGCGCTCCTCAACGATCCGGCTGTCGTCTTCAAGATCTCCGCCAAGAGCGTCGACTTCGCCATCCGGGCGCTGCTGAAGAAGATCCCCTACGTCGACGAGGTCTCGCCGACGGTCATCATCGAGCGGCTCGTCCTGTACACGGCGTTCCCGACGCTGGAGCGCGAAGCGAAGCACCTGCTCGGCCGGCGGGGGTTCCACACCGTCATCATGGGCCACACCCACGTGCCGCTCTACCGGGAGTACGCGCGGGACAAGGTCTACATCAACACCGGGACCTGGAACGCGATGACCTCGCTCGACGTGGGGAGCCTCGGCCGGACGACGCAGCTCACGTACGCGCATATCGAGTGGGTGGAGGGACGGCCGCGGGCGCGCCTGCGCGAGTGGCGCGGCCTGCAGCGGCCGGCGGAGGACGTGTTCTTCTGAAGGGGTGTCGAGCGCGTTGACACCCCGGCGCGCGGCGGGTAGAAACGCCTCCGCTTCAGGCCCGTAGCTCAGTGGTAGAGCACTACCTTGACACGGTAGGGGTCGCCGGTTCGATACCGGCCGGGCCTACCAAGAATTCCAGGGGGTTGGCGGTGACGCCAGCCCCCTTTCTTATTGGCGGGTACCGCCCTTCATGCCCACGACAACCTAGGTGGTCCCTGCTCGTCGGCCTGAGGCGCGGCCCGGCTCGGACCCGGCGGTGGAAGGAGTTTGGACCACGCCGGGCAGGGTCACCGTGACGAGCGGGGCCGCGCCCCATTTCAACCCCTGGCTGCGGTGCGCGTTCAAAGAAAGGCACGCGGTGTTTGGCGCGAGGGGAAGCGGCCCCATCCCGCACACGGGGCTTCCCTGGTCCGAATCGTTGACGTCAGGCCAGGGCGGTAAGGGCAGGATGAGGCCGCCACCCACTCAACACCTGGCGCCCGAGCGACGTTCAAGCCTGGTGGGGTAAGACCCAGCGCGCGAGCCCAACCTCACGGGTCCCGCCGGAGTGCCTAGCTTGAGCGCGTGGCGGGACCACTCGCAGGGATGACCGTTCTTGTGACCGGTGCGGCGCGCCGGATCGGACGTGCGGTGTCCCTCGCGCTGGCTTCGAACGGTGCGAACGTGGTCGTGCACTATTCCCGCTCGGCCGAGGCCGCCACCAGCCTCGTCGCGGAGCTCGAGGGTCTCGGCGCGCGGGCCGTGTCGCTCCAGGCCGATCTCGCCGTTCCCGAGCAGGCGGAGGGGCTCATGGCGCACGCTCGGGAGCGCGCCGGCCGGATCGACGCCCTGGTGAACAACGCCTCGGTGTTCGAGCCGGAGACGCTCGAGGCCGCGTCTCTCGACCACTTGGTCGGGGACGTGAAGGTGAACGCATGGGCCCCCTTCGTCCTCACTCGCGCGCTCGCCCGGCAGTCCGGGCGCGGCAAGGTCGTGAACCTCCTCGACGCGCGCCTCGCCGGCCTCGACCTCGCCCACGCTGGCTACTATCTGAGCAAGCACATCCTCGAGGCCCTCACGCGGATGACCGCGCTGGCGTTCGCGCCAGGCCTCTCGGTGAATGCCGTCGCTCCCGGGCTCATCCTGCCCCCGTCTGGCGAGGATGAGGCGTACTTGGCGCGGCTCGCGCGCAAGCTGCCGCTCGAGCGGCACGGAGGGCCGGAGGACGTCGCGCGCGCCGTCGTCTTCCTCCTCGAGAGCGACTTCGTAACGGGCCAGGTCATCTATGTCGACGGCGGGCAACACCTCCGGGAGGCGCAGCCCTGATGGACCGGGTATTCGTCGGCGTGGGATCGAACGTGGAGCCGGAGGTGCACGTGCCGCGAGCCCTGGCGCGCCTCGACGAGGCGGTCGGCCTGCTCGGGATTTCGACCTTCTACGTGACGCCGGCTGTGGGACGCCCGGACGATCCGCCCTTCGTGAACGGCGTCGTCGAGGTGCGCGGCACCGAGCCCGCGGCGCCGCTGAAGGCGATGCTCGGCCGCATCGAGGCCGGCGAAGGGCGCCGTCGCGGAGCCGATCGATTCGCGCCGCGACCCATCGATCTCGACCTGCTTCTCCACGGCGACTCCGTCTCGAGCGAGCCGCCCTTGCCCCATCCCGACGTCACCACGCGCCGGTTCGTGGCCGCGCCGCTGCTCGAGCTCGCGCCGGACCTGACGCTCCCCGGCTCGGGCGCCCGGCTCGCGGCGATCGTCGAGACGCTGCCACCCTATCCGATGGCGCCGGCCCTCGAGTTGACGCGCCGGCTGAGGGGAGCGCTCGCACATGGACGTGGCCAAGGTTGAATCGCTCGTACGCGAGCTCTTGCGCGAAATCGGCGAGGACCCGAAGCGCGAGGGGCTCGTGAAGACGCCCGCTCGCGTGGCGCGCGCCCTTGAGTTCCTGTCGTCCGGATATCGCGGGACTCCGCGCGACATCGTGCACCAGGCGGTCTTCACGCAGCAGACGCACAACATGGTGATCGCTCGTGACATCGAGCTCTACAGTCTCTGCGAGCATCACATGCTTCCGTTCTTCGGGCGCGCACACATCGGCTACATCGCACAGGGACGGGTCATCGGCGTCTCGAAAGTGGCGCGGCTCATCGATCATTTCGCGCGGCGCCTGCAGATCCAGGAGCGGCTCACGGAGCAGGTCGCGGCCGCGGTGATGGAAACGATCCAGGCCAACGGGGTGGGCGTCGTCGTCGAGGCGCAGCACCTGTGCATGATGATGCGGGGCGTGGAGAAGCAGAACTCGATGATGACCACGTCGTCCGTGCTCGGGACTTTCCGAGACTCCGTGGCGACGAGGACCGAGTTCATGACGCTCATCGGCCGGCGGCATCTGTGAGCACTGGGGGGAGAGACTCATGGATCGCATCGTGATCAGAGAGCTGCTCGTTCGCTGCGTTCTGGGCGTCGATGACGAGGAGCGCCGGGAGATGCAGGACGTTCTCATCACCGTGGCGCTCCACGCCGATCTCCGCCGCGCCGGCGAGAGTGATCGCCTGGAGGACGCCATCGACTACCGAAGCGTCAAGAAGGAGATCCTGGCGGCGGCCGACGGCTCGCGGTACCGGCTGGTCGAAGCGCTCGCGGAACGCGTCGCATCGTTGTGCCTGTCTCATGCTGGCGTCGAACGGGCGGACGTCACGGTGGAGAAGCCCGGCTCGCTGCGGTTCGCCCGCAGCGCGGCGATCGAGATCACGCGCGTCCGGAGCTGAGGGAGGCCTGGAGGGCAGGGCGGTGGCGCCTCCGGCTGGCAGGACGCCCGCTGCCCTCTCCCGGTCCCGCCTCCTCGAGAAAGGCATGGGCAGCGCGCGCACGCGCTGCCGGCATTGAAGCAGGCTTTCTCGCGCCAGGCGCGCGGTAGTGACAGCGGCGTGAGCCGCGCGCGTGACGCTCGCTGAAGTGGGCGGAAGCGCGTTGGAGCGTCGTCTCGTTCACGCTCCGTGCAAAAGTCAGCCCCGGTCCGCGTGCCGCGCGGAACGGGGCCGACGGGTCGCTGAGCTAACGCCGCTCGTGCTTCTCCTTGTCGATGGCGTCCTTGATGGCGCCCTTGATCTCCTTCGCCTTGCCCTTGAGCTTGTCGAGGGCACCCTCCTCCTTGAGTTCACGGTTGCCCGTGATCTCGCCGGCGGCGCTCTTCACCCGACCTTTCGCGTTCTCCAGCTTTCCTTCGAGCTTGTCGTCGTCGCCCATCGCCATGCGCGTCATTCCTCCTGGCGCGAAGGTAGGGAGCCGCGGCGGCACAGGGAACCCCGCTCGAGTCCGGCCGGCGACCGACTACTCGCCTCACCTGACGGACGACGAGAGGGCAGCCTCATCTCGCTGCCGGGGGTTCCAGCGGCAAGCTGGACGTTTCCCTTCAGCGCTCACGAGCCACGATCCGAACGAACAGATGAGCGTCGCGCCGCGGCAGCGCGCGACGATCGGACGGGGGGTCGTCGCCGGCGGGGGCGATATGAGGCCGAGCGTCGGCAATTCCTGCTTTCCGTTGCGTCAATAGCGGTGCGCGATGTGCGCGACCTCGGCGTTGCGCGAGACCCCGTCGTGCTTGGCGAGGTGCTCTCACCGTAGCCGGGTGGCGCTCACGGTCGTGTTCGGTGGAGCCCAGGAGGCGGGGTCTGCTCGTCGGGCGCCGCGCGAGGGCCGCGGAAAGGGGTCGAAGGGATCACGCTCGCTCGACACCCCGCCCGCGACATTTCCTGGTGCTCTGTCGCGCGGTTTGCCGGCGCGCCGTCTCGAGCGTTGCAGGTCGAAGGCGTCGTGCACCAGCTTTGCTCGTCACCGGCGCCCACCGACCAGTCCCAGACGCCAGCGCCAGGGGCGCCTGCGTCGCAGTAGATCGCATCGCTTTCGCCGGGCGGAGCCAGCCTGAATCAGGAGACGCGGTGAGGCGGGTATCACTTCGACAAGGGGGAACGCATGCTGTGGACGATCACCATCATCCTGTTCGTGCTTTGGGCGCTCGGAATGGTCAGTGGCGCCACGATGGGGTGGTGGATCCACGTGCTTCTGGTGTTGGCGGTCATCAGCCTCATCTTCGCCGTGATGCGGCGCGGTGCCGCGACGGTCTGACCGGCGGCGACGCCCTCAACGTTCGGTCGAAGCCGTGGCCGCGTCGGGCGGCGTGACCGGGGCGAGCCCGCGCCCGGCCCACTCCGAGTACACGATGAAGCGGAAGGGGTTCGTCTGGGAGTGGATCTCGCGCAACGTCTTGAGCGCGCGCTCGCGGTTCTCCCGCAACGCCACGCTCGAGGGGTGACGAACGAGCCCCAGGTCCGCGATCTGGAGCGCCAGGGCCGCATCGCCGCGCGACTCGAGCTCGGCGGCCGCGCGCGCGAAGGCGTCGTCGCTCCCGCCGCCGAGGGCATCGAGCGCGGTCGCCCACTCGGCGCGCGTGAACGCGTCGATGCCCTCGCCGTTCGCCTGCCAGTATCCGCCGTGCTGGGTGTAGAGGCGCTGCACGAACGTGTCGCGGGCGATCAGGTAGGGCTGCACCGCGGCCGGCGCCGAACGCAGCGAGTCGGGCAAGAAGTCGTCGTGCAGCACGTCGGCGAGCGGCCGCGCCGTGCGCGCGGCAGCCAGCGTGCGCTGGTAGAGAGCGCCCATGGCGTCGCGGAGGCCTGGCATCGCCTCGATCGTGAAGAGCGCCGTCAGCGGGACGTGGCCGTGGATGACGCGGCGCGGGTGCAGATCGAGCACCGTGTCGATTGCGCCGAGATACCCCTCCGGCGAGCCCTCGGCGACGAACGGCGCCCCCACGTACGGCATGAAGGCGTCGCCGACGAACAGGAGGTCGTGCTTCTTATCGTGGATGAAGAGCGCGTCCGCCGTCTCGCCGCTCTGGGCCGGGATGAGGGCGAGATCGAGACCGCCCTCGGAGAGCCTCTCCGGGGCCGTGATCAGGCGATCCGGCTTCACGTCCAGCCGAATCGTGCCGGTCCCGAAGAACCAGGGCCACGGGCCCGTATAGTCGCGCGACCGCTGGAGCTCCTCCGGGAAGCCGGCGCGGGCGATCACGGTGGCGCCCGGCTCGCGCACGGCGGCCAGGCCCCCGACGTGATCCCAGTGACCGTGGGTCAAGATGACGTACTTGATGGGAGCTCGCGTGATCTGCCGCAGGGCCGCCACGGCGTCTCGCGCCGTCTCCTCGGTCGTGCCGGCGTCGATGGCCACGACGAACGTAGGAGCGACGATGAACGCGAGGTTCGAGAAGTCGTACCCTTCGGCGACGTACACCCCCTCGGCCTCGCGGACGAGCCGCTTCCCGCCGAAGCGAAATCCGCTCGCCGCATCGACCGAGACGTCCCCGAGGACGCTGGGTTCGGACTTGTCATCCAGCGAGGCGAGGCCGGCGTGGGCCAGCATCTCTTTCGAGCGGCGCGGGTCTCCCGAGGTCCGGTACGCTGCCGCCAGCCCGCGGTAGATCCCGCGGTTCAACCCGAGCGGGAGCTCGACCTGGTGGGCGAGACACCAGTTCAGATCGTCGATGGCTTGCTTGGACTTGCCGAAGCGCGAGGGCAGGTCGGCGAACACGAGGCCCCGGGCCAGGCGCCCGAGCAACGGATCGGCGGCCACGCCCTCGTCGAGCTTGGTGATCGCATCCTCGACCCACGCCACGCGCCGGAGCAGCGGCACGTCGTTCGCCACGCGCGCCTGCATCGCCGCCTGCAACGACCGGAACAGCGCGCGGCGGTTCGGTTGCTCCTGCGCGAGGCGTCCGAAGTACTGATAGCCCTCCCTCTCGCGGTGACTCGCGACGAGCTGTTGCATCGTGACCAGGATCAGGACGGTATCGGCGTTGGGATACGCGGCCGCCTTCAGCAAGCTGGGGAGCGGGCGCTGCTGCGTGACCGGAGCCTTCGGCGGTGGCGGGACGGAGGCGCACGATGCGATCGCGAGCGAGCCCACGGCCGCAAGCGCCGTGCAGCGGACGACGAGGTGAATGAGCTTCCTCATGGCGTTCTCCTCACGGTCTTTTCCTTGAACGATGGGGTCGCGCGGCTACGTGGTGGCTCATGCACCTGCCGTCCGTCCCCGCAGGGATACAGCTCAAGGCCTGGCCGCCCGTGCTCGCCACGCGTGGTCCGGGGTGGCGAGGGGCCCTGCACTCGCACCATGCGCTCCACTTCGTGCTCGCGCTGGAGGGAGAGGTGCGAGTCCGCACGTCCGCGTCGAGCCCGTGGTCGAGCGCCGCTGGCGTGCTCACCGCGCCCGATGCACTGCACGCGATCGACGCCGACGGGGTCGAGGTCCTGCTCGTCTTCCTCGACCCCGAGAGCGACGCTGGAGCCACCTTTCGCCCCGCGCTGGATCGCCCGGCTCGAATTCTTTCAGCCACGGAGTGCTCCACGCTCGTTCGCGACGTCCTTCCGCGAACGCTCTTTCGCGCCGGCGCGGAGGAGTGGGTCCGCAGCGCGGCTTCGGCGCTCGGGATGACGCCTCCGGCCACTCGGCGCACCCTCCATCCCCGCGTACGAAAGTTGCTGGCGATGCTCCGCAACCAGGGCGTGGACGACGCCACGTCGCTCGAGGTGCTCGCGAGCAGCATCAGCCTCTCGCCGGGTCGGCTGATGCACGCGTTCACGGCCTCGGTGGGGATCCCCCTGCGGCCGTATCTGGCCTGGCTCAGGGTGCAGCGCGCGGCGATGGCCATCGTCAACGGATCCGCGCTGGGCGACGCGGCACACGCCGCGGGCTTCGCCGACGCCGCACATATGAGCCGCACTTTCAAGCGCATGCTCGGGACCGCACCGTCCTCGCTGCGGCCGATGCGGTGCAGTCAGCAGGTTGCGGAGGCGCGGCACGAGAGCCTTCTCTCTGTGCCGAGAACCTGATCCCGGCGCGCCCCGCCTCCGATGAGGAGAGCTGTGCGCATCGGATCGCCTTCGCGCTTGAACCAACTGGCTGCGACGGAGCGATACCGCGTGTGGCGGGATCGGCGCGGAGGGGAGAGTGGTGCGCCGGGGAGCGCCGGACCGGTTCAGGCCTGGAGCAGGATGCCGTTCACGAGCTGCATCGGCTCGTCGGACGCCGGCGGCAGCTCGATCGCGTCGGGCCGGCGCGGCGCGCCGCCGACACCGTGCCGCGCGAGGGCGGAATCGATGTCCTCCTCTGACGCGAGCACCGGATCGACCGGGATGCCGGCTGCGAAGGCGACCTCGTCGACGATCGAGAGATCGTCGGGCGCCGCGAAGGCCACCACGAGCCGCGGGCCGCGCGCGCCGCTCAGCACGTCGAGCGGGAGGACGCGCCGGCGCATCATGAGCCGCTCCGGCAGGCGCCGGAGCACCGCCGCCGGGACGACGCGGTCCCCGATGTGCACGACCGGCACGCCGGCCTGGCGGGCCGCGACCGCGAGCAGCCGGTCGGGATCGACGAGGCGGAGGCGGAGCAGCGACTGTCCGATGCGGCAGCCCCACTTCCGCTGATGTGCCAGCGCGCTCGCGAGCTGGACGTCGCCCACGAGACCTTCGCGCTTGAGGAGCTGTCCCAGAGGTACTCGCATGCCCACGTCTCCCCACCAGTAGCCTGCCGGGCCACCGTATCCCGCCTGAGCATACCCGAACATACCAGGAGTCCTGGACAGGGCGATCTGCCGCATCGCGGAGCGGAGCGCGAGCAGGGATGTGCCAGGTAGCGCTGGCCTTTTTCCCGTCCCGAGGATACGGAAAGGCCCCATGTCCGAGCTCGTCCGCGTCACGCTCCCCGACGGGTCCTCCAAGGAGGCACCCCGCGGCACCCGCATCGCCGACTTCGTGAAGGACCAGATCGGGGTAGGTCTCGCCAAGGCGGCCTACTTCGCGAAGCTCGACGGCGAGCCGGTCGACCTGGCGCGGCCGCTCGACCGCGACGCCAGGCTCGAGATCGTGACCACGAAGAGCCCGGAGGCGCTGGAGGTGGCGCGCCACGACGCCGCCCATGTCATGGCGAGCGTCGTGCAGCGGCTCTACCCGGACACGCAGGTCACCATCGGCCCGGCCGTGGAGGACGGCTTCTACTACGACTTCGCCCGCGAGAAGCCCTTCACGCCGGATGACCTCGACAAGATCGAGCAGGGCATCGCCGACGAGATCAAGGCGGACCGCCCGTTCGTCCGAGACGAGATCTCGATGGACGATGCCATCCGGCTCTTCGAGGGGAAGGGCGAGAAGTTCAAGATCGAGATCGTGAGGGACATCGCCCAAAAGGGCGCGAAGACCCTCACCCTCTACCGGCACGGCGACTGGGTCGACTTCTGCCTCGGCCCCCACGGCCCGTCCACCGGCCGCCTCGGCGCGGTGAAGCTCATGAGCGTCGCCGGCGCGTACTGGCGCGGCGATCCGAAGAACCCGATGCTGCAGCGCATCTACGGCACCCAGTTCTTCGACAAGAAGCAGCTCGAGGCGCACCTCCAGAAGCTCGAGGAGGCGAAGAAGCGCGACCACCGCAAGCTCGGGCCGGCGCTCGGCCTCTTCACCTTCCACGAGTACGCGCCGGGCGCGGCGTTCTGGCTGCCCGGCGGGACCGTCCTCTTCAACGTGCTGCGCGACGCCATGAACCGGCTCGTGAAGAGGAACGGTTACCAGGAGGTGAAGACGCCGCTCCTCTTCAACAAGCGGCTCTGGGAGACCTCCGGGCACTGGGGCAAGTACAAGGAGAACATGTTCCTCGTCCTCGACACCGAGGCCGATCCGAACCTGCCGCTCGAGGAGCGCTTCACCCAGTCGCTGAAGCCGATGAACTGCCCGTCGCATCACCTCATCTACAAGATGGGGAAGCGCAGCTACCGCGAGCTGCCGGTGCGCTACTTCACGAGCGACGTCCTCCACCGCAACGAGGCCTCGGGCTCGCTGGGCGGGCTCACCCGCGTGAGGCAGTTCCAGCAGGACGACTCGCACATCTACCTCATGGAGTCGCAGGTCCAGGACGAGGTGGCGCGCATCGTCGGGCTCATGAAGCAGGTCTACGGCGCGTTCGGCCTCCCGTTCAGCGCCCGCTTCGCGACGCGGCCGGCGCAGCGCATCGGCGACGACGCGCTGTGGGACCGGGCCGAGGGGGCGCTGGAGCACGCGCTGAAGAGCCTCGACCTGCCCTACACGCTGAACCCCGGCGACGGCGCGTTCTACGGCCCGAAGATCGACTTCGCGGTGACCGACTCGCTCGGCCGCACCTGGCAGCTCTGCACCATCCAGCTCGACTACGCGGCGCCGGAGCGGTTCGACCTCTCGTACGTCGGCGACGACAACAAGGAGCACCGGCCGGTCGTCATCCACCGCGCCATCTACGGCTCCTTCGAGCGCTTCATCGCCATCCTGACCGAGCACTACGCCGGCGCCTTCCCGGCCTGGGTGGCGCCGGTCCAGGCGCGCGTCGTGACGGTCTCCGATCGGTTCAACGAGTGGGGCCAGGCGGTCGTGGACCGGCTCGATCAGGCGGGCTTCCGCGCCGAGCTCGACACCTCGTCCGACAAGCTCGGGGCGAAGATCCGCAACGCCGAGCTCGCCAAGATCCCGTTCACCGTGGTGATCGGCGAGAAGGAGGTGGCGGCCGAGGCCGTCGCCCCCCGCCGCCACGGCGGCGCGGACCTCAAGACGATGCCGCTCGAGGCGTTCGTGGAGCTCCTGAAGAAGGAAGCGACGCCGCCGTTCTGAGGACGCGAGTCCTCGTCGGAGCATCGTGTTCGCCGATGAAAGGACGCTGTCCTTCCGTCGTAGGGCGGGGGCTTGTCCACCGCCGCGGCGCTCGGCCGTATGCCTCGTCGCTATTGACGCGGTGCGCTCGAGACGCTAGCGTCGCGAGACGATGTTCTTCCGTGGCAGCGAGCTTCGACTTCTTAGCCGGGCGGTAGGGGCCCGGCGAGTAGCCTAGCGCGCGCCGCGACCTCTTCCGCCGAACCCCGGCCGAAGAGGTCCCTCGACAGGCGAGACCCCCTCTTCGGCCCTGAACAAGGAGCCGGAGACCGCATGTCGAACGAGCGCCGCATCGAGCCCCCGTCCATCTGTGCTGTAGGCAGTCCGGTTACAGTTTCCGGCAACTCTGGTACCGTGAGCGACTCACCCCATCGCGACGGCGCTCCCGCGCCCGAGAGGAAAGGAAGAGGGCCCGTGAGCGAGCCTGGCCACGACCGCGTCGTCGTCTTCGACACGACGCTGCGCGACGGCGAGCAGTCCCCCGGCGCGTCGATGAACCTGTCCCAGAAGCTCCGGGTCGCGAAGGCGCTCGCCGAGCTCGGCGTGGACGTGATCGAGGCCGGCTTCGCCGCCGCGTCTCCCGGCGACTTCGAGGCCATCCAGGCCATCGCCCGCCAGCTCGAGGGACCCGCGATCTGCAGCCTCTCGCGCTGCAACAGGGGCGACATCGAGGCCTCCTGGAACGCGCTCAAGGACGCGCCGAAGAAGCGCATCCACGTCTTCCTCGCCACGAGCCCCATCCACCGCGACTTCAAGCTCAAGATGGCGAAGGAGGAGATCGTCCGCCGCGCCGTGGAGGGAGTGAAGCTCGCCCGCGAGAAGTGCGAGGACGTCGAGTTCTCGACCGAGGACGCCGCCCGCACGGAGCTCGAGTTCCTGGCCGAGGTGGTGGAGCGCGCCATCGACGCCGGCGCGACCACGCTCAACATCCCCGACACCGTCGGCTACGCACTGCCCCAGACCTACGCCGAGACGCTCGGCTACCTCAAGAAGCACGTCCGCGGCATCGACCGCGTCGTCATCTCGGTCCACTGCCACAACGACCTCGGCCTCGCCGTCGCGAACAGCCTGGCCGGGGTGATGGTGGGCGCCCGCCAGGTCGAGTGCACCATCAACGGCATCGGCGAGCGCGCCGGCAACGCCTCGCTCGAAGAGATCGTCATGGCGATCAAGACGCGCGCCGACGTGCTGCGCGTCGCGACCGGCGTGAAGACGGAGCGGCTGTACCCGACGAGCCGGCTCGTCTCGCAGGTGACGGGCATCAACGTCCAGCGCAACAAGGCCATCGTGGGGCAGAACGCGTTCGCGCACGAGGCGGGCATCCACCAGCACGGGATGCTCACCCACCGTGAGACCTACGAGATCATGCGGCCGGAGGAGGTCGGGTTCAGCCGCAGCTCCCTCGTCCTCGGGAAGCACTCCGGGCGCCACGCGCTGAAGGAGCGCCTGGCGGCGCTCGGCTACAAGCTCGACGACGCGCAGCTCGACAAGGTGTTCGCCGAGTTCAAGGTGCTGTGCGACAAGAAGAAGGAGATCTACGACGCGGACCTCGAGGCGCTCGTGATCCACGGCCAGATCCTCGCGGCCGGGCAGCGCGCGTGGGAGCTCGAGGCGCTCTCCACCACCAGCGGCACCGGCACGCTGCCCGCCGCCTCCATCGCGCTCCGCAACCGGCAGGGCGAGCGCTTCCAGGAGGCGTGCGGCGGCGATGGACCCGTCGACGCCGTGCTCAAGGCCATCGAGCGCATCACCGGGATCACCGGCAAGCTGCGCGACTACCAGATCCACAGCGTCACCGTCGGTGAGGACGCGCAGGGCGAGGTGGTGCTGGAGCTCGAGCACCCGACCGGCGTCTACCGCGGGCGGGCGCTCTCCACGGACATCATCGAGGGCTCGGCGCGCGCCTACCTCGACGTGGTGAACCGCATCGCCCTCAAGGAGCCCGCCGCGTCCGCCCAGAGCGAGGCGGTACGGGAGCTCGGCACGGTGTAGCGCACGCACGGACGCGTCACATCCCCACCGTTCGCGCTGAGCGTAGGCCCGGGCCGAATCCAGCCCGGGCCGTAGTCGAGGCGCGAAGCTGTCGCGAGAGGAAACGCAGCGAGATGAGCCAGAACCCTGAACCCCGCACCCTCTTCGAGAAGGTCTGGGACGCGCACGTCGTGAGGCCGGAGACGGCCGACACGCCGGCTGTCCTCTACGTCGATCTGCACCTCGTGCACGAGGTGACGAGCCCGCAGGCGTTCGCGCTGCTCTCCGGGCGCGGGCTCCCGGTCCGCCGTCCGGACCGGACGCTCGCCACCATGGACCACTCGACCCCCACCACGCCGCGCGGCGCGGACGGGCGCTGGGTGTTCGCCGATTCGCAGGCCGAGGCGCAGGTGCAGCGCCTGATCGAGAACTGCCGCGCCTTCGGCGTCGAGCTGCACGAGCTCGGCGAGGCGGGGCAGGGGATCGTGCACGTCATCGGTCCGGAGCTCGGGGCGTCGCAGCCAGGCGCGACGATCGTCTGCGGAGACAGCCACACCGCCACCCACGGCGCGTTCGGCGCGCTCGCCTTCGGCATCGGCACCTCCGAGGTGGGCCACGTCCTCGCGACGCAGTGCCTCCTGCAGCGGCGGCCGAAGACGCTGCGCGTCCACGTCGAGGGGCGGCTCGCGCCGGGCGTGTCGGCGAAGGACCTCGTGCTCGCCATCATCGCCAAGCTCGGCGTCGGCGGCGGCACCGGGCACGTCGCGGAGTATGCCGGCCCCGCGATCCGCGCCCTCTCCATGGACGAGCGGATGACGCTCTCCAACATGTCGATCGAGATGGGCGCCCGGGCCGGGATGATCGCGCCCGACGACACGACGTACCAGTACCTGTCCGGCCGGCCGAAGGCGCCGCAGGGCGCCGCCTTCGCGGCGGCGGTCGAGCGCTGGCGCGCGCTCCCGACCGACGCCGGCGCGCGCTTCGACCGCGAGGTGTCGATCGACGCCGCGGCGCTCGAGCCGATGATCACCTGGGGGACGAATCCGGCCCAGGCCGCGCCGGTGACCGGCGCCGTCCCCGACCCGGCGCGGGCGGCGGACGCCGCCTCCCGTGCCTCGCTCGAGAGCGCGCTCCGCTACATGGGCCTGCGCCCCGGCCAGCCGCTCCTCGGGCAGAAGGTGGACGTGGTCTTCATCGGCAGCTGCACCAACTCGCGCCTACCCGACCTGCGCGAGGCCGCCCGGATCATGAAGGGACGCCAGGTGCGGCTCCGCACGCTCGTCGTCCCCGGCTCGGCGGCGGTGAAGCGCCAGGCCGAGGCCGAGGGGCTCGACCGCGTCTTCCGCGACGCCGGCGCCGAGTGGCGCGAGCCCGGCTGCTCGATGTGCATCGCCATGAACGGCGACCGCATCGAGCGCGGGCAGTACTGCGTCTCGACGTCGAACCGGAACTTCGAGGGACGGCAGGGCGCCGGCGGCCGGACGCTGCTCGCGAGCCCCGCCACCGCCGCTGCGGCCGCGGTGACCGGCGCGGTCGCCGATCCCCGCCGCCTGGAGACCCGCTAGATGGAACCGCTCCGCACGATCGTGAGCCGGACCGTGGTGGTGCAGCGCGAGAACGTCGACACCGACCAGATCATCCCGGCCCGCTTCCTCAAGGTCACCGACAAGCAGGGGCTCGGGAAGGCGCTCTTCAGCGACTGGCGCTACGACGAGGCGGGCGCGCCCCGCGCCGACTTCGTCCTCAACCGCCCCGAGGCGCAGGGCTGCCGGGTCCTCGTCGCCGGCGACAACTTCGGCTGCGGCAGCTCGCGCGAGCACGCGCCGTGGGCGCTCGTGGACGCCGGCTTCCAGGCGGTGGTGTCCACCTCCGTCGCCGACATCTTCCGGAACAACGCGCTCAAGAACGGGCTCGTCCCGGTGGTGGTGGACCGGGCCACCCACGCGAAGCTCCTCGCGTCGCCCGGTGCCGAGGTGACGATCAGCCTCGAGGACCGGGCGATCACGCTCCCCGGCGGTGAGACGGCCGCGTTCCCCATCGACGCCTTCGCGCGCTACTGCCTCATGAACGGCGTCGACGAGCTCGGGTACCTGCTCGGCGAGGCCGCGGCCATTGCCGCCTTCGAGCGGGCGCGGGGGGAGCGATGAGCGCGGCGCATGGGAGCCCTCGCGTGAGGGCGCAGGTGGCGGTCCTGGCCGGCGACGGCATCGGGCCGGAGGTGACCGCCCAGGGCGTGCGCGTCCTGCGCGCGGTCGCCGAGTCGTACGGACACATCTTCGAGATGGAGCCGGCGCTGGTGGGCGGAGCCGCCATCGACGCGACCGGGTCGCCGCTCCCGCCGGAGACGCTCTCGCTGTGCCAGCGCGCCGACGCGGTGCTCTTCGGCGCCATCGGCGGTCCGAAGTGGGGTCCGTCGGCGAAGGTGCGGCCCGAGCAGGGCCTGCTCGCGCTGCGGAAGGGGCTGGGGCTGTTCGCCAACCTGCGGCCGGTCGCGGTGAACCCGCTCCTCGCCGCGAGCTCGCCGCTCAAGCCCGAGCTGCTCGAGGGCGTCGACCTCGTCGTGGTGCGCGAGCTCACCGGCGGCCTCTACTTCGGCGAGAAGCGACGCGACGCCGTCTCCGCCTTCGACGCCTGCGTCTACACCGTGCCCGAGATCGAGCGTGTGGTGCGGGCGGCGGCGCGGCTGGCGCAGGGGCGGAGGAAGCGCCTCATGAGCGTCGACAAGGCGAACGTGCTCGAGACGTCGCGGCTGTGGCGCGAGACGGCCGACCGGGTGGTGAAGACCGAGTTCCCGGACGTCGCGCTCGAGCACCAGCTCGTCGACTCCTGCGCCATGCTGCTCGTGAGGCGGCCGGCCGACTTCGACGTGATCGTGACCGAGAACATGTTCGGCGACATCCTCACCGACGAGGCGTCGGTGCTGGCGGGATCGATCGGCCTGCTCCCCTCGGCGTCGCTGGGGGATGGGCAGCGCGGCCTGTACGAGCCCATCCACGGCTCCGCGCCCGACATCGCCGGGAAGGGCATCGCCAACCCGTACGGCACCATCCTCAGCGCCGCCATGCTCCTCCGACACTCGCTCGGCCTCGCGCCGGAGGCGGCGGTGGTCGAGGCGGCAGTCGCGCGCGCGCTGGAGCAGGGCGCGCTCACCGCGGACCTCACCCGCGACCAGCCGGTCGGCACCGAGGAGGCTGGAACCGCGGTGATCCACGCCCTGAAGAGGCTCGCCGGGTAGCGAGGGACCGACCGTGAGCGACTTCGATCCGCGCCATCAGAGCCGACACCTGTACGACGGCTACGACCGCGCGCCGGCGCGCGCGATGATGCACGCGATCGGGTTCAGCCGCGAGGACCTCCAGAAGCCTTGCATCCTGGTGGCCAACACCTGGATCGAGACGATGCCGTGCAACTACCACCTGCGCCGGCTGGCGGAGGTGGTGAAGGAGGGCATCCGCGCCGCGGGCGGGACGCCCATGGAGATGAACACCGTCGCGATCAGCGACGGCGTCGCCATGGGCACCGAGGGGATGAAGGCCTCGCTCGTCAGCCGCGAGGTGATCGCCGACTCGATCGAGCTCGTCGGCCGGGGCCACTGGTTCGACGGCGTGGTGGCGCTCGTCGGGTGCGACAAGACCATCCCGGGAGCGGCGCTGGCGCTGCTCCGGCTGAACGTCCCCGGGCTCGTCCTGTACGGCGGCTCGATCGCCCCCGGCCGTCTCGACGGCAAGGACATCACGATCCAGCACGTCTTCGAGGCCGTCGGCGCGTTCGCGGCCGGTAAGATCGACCAGCGCCGGCTGGAGCAGGTGGAGGACGCCGCCTGCCCGGGCGCGGGCGCCTGCGGCGGGCAGTACACCGCCAACACGATGGCGCTCGGGCTCGAGTTCCTCGGGCTCTCGCCGGTCGGCTACAACACCATCCCGGCCACCGACCCGCGCAAGGAGCCGGCCACCCGCGAGGCGGGGCGGCTCGTCATGCAGGTGCTCGCGGAGGGCCTCAGGCCGCGCGACGTCGTCACCCGCGGCTCGCTCGAGAACGCCATCGCGGGCGTGGCCACGACGGGCGGCTCGACCAACGCGGTTCTCCACCTCACCGCCATGGCGCGCGAGGCCGGGATCCCGCTCGAGCTCGCCGACTTCGACCGCGTGTCGAAGCGCACCCCCATCTTCGCCAGCCTCATGCCCGGCGGCGAGTTCACCGCGCCCGACCTCGACGCGGCGGGCGGGACGCGGCTCGTCTGGAAGCGCCTCGAGGACGCCGGGCTCGTCGACGGCTCGCAGCGGGCTGCCGACGGCCGCCCCTGGAGCGAGCACGCGGCGGAGGCGAGGGAGACGACCGCTCAGCGGGTGGTCGCGCCGGCGGGGCTGCCGTTCAAGGCGACCGGTGGGCTCGTCATCCTGCGCGGCAACCTCGCCCCGGACGGCGCCGTGGTGAAGATGGCCGGCCACGAGCGCTCGCGCCACGAGGGACCGGCGCGCGTCTTCGAGCGCGAGGAGGACGCGATGGAGGCGGTCAAGCGGAACGCGATCCGCCCCGGTGACGTGGTCGTGATCCGCTACGAAGGGCCGAGGGGTGGCCCGGGCATGCGCGAGATGCTGGGGGTCACCGCGGCGCTCGTCGGGCAGGGGTTGGGCGATTCGGTGGCGCTCCTCACCGACGGCCGCTTCAGCGGCGCCACGAGGGGCCTCATGATCGGTCACGTCGCGCCCGAGGCGGCCGTGGGCGGACCGATCGCGGCCGTCCGGGACGGCGACGCGATCGTCATCGACGCCGACGCCCGCTCGCTGTCGGTGAAGCTCTCGCCGGCCGAGCTGGCGCGCCGGATGAAGGGCTGGCGGCCGCCGCCGCCGCGCTACGCCTCGGGCGTGTTCGCGAAGTACGCCGCGCTCGTCTCATCGGCGTCGGAGGGCGCGGTCACGCGCGCGCTTCCGGAGAACGCGCGCGCTTCGACTTTGGCGCCGCTCCGCGGCGCCAACGCTCAGCGCGAACGGAAAGGCGGTTTGCGCCGGGCGAGCGCTCCATCCGCTCGATCTGAGCCTGGCGCGGCCAAGGGCCGCGCGAAGTCGAAGGATGAACGCAGTCGGAGAGCGAAGACGAAGGGTCGCAAAGTGTCCGTACGCGGGCGGCGCGTCCGCTCGCGGTAACCCGCAGCGGACGTGGCCGCCCGCCCCGAGGCCGAGGCGACACTCTCAAACCCTTTCGCGACAAGACGTGGAGGTTCGATGCCGAGCGAGAAGATGACGGGTGCCCAGGCGGTGATCCGGGCGCTCGAGCTGGAAGGCGTGGACTGGATCTTCGGGATGCCGGGTGGGACGATCCTGCCCATCTACGACGCGCTGTTCAGCTCCGAGAAGCTGAAGCACGTGCTGGTCCGCCACGAGCAGGTGGGCGGTCACGCCGCCGAGGGCTACGCCCAGGCCACGGGCAAGGTGGGCGTCTGCATGGGCACGAGCGGGCCAGGGTCGACGAACCTCGTCACCCCCATCGCCGACGCCTACATGGACTCGGTCCCGCTGGTGGTCGTCACCGCCAACGTCTCGACGTCGCTCATCGGGAGCGACGCCTTCCAGGAGGCGGACATCACCGGCATCACGATGCCGGTGACGAAGCACAACTACCTGGTGACCGATCCGAAGGACATCCCGCGCGTGATGAAGGAGGCCTTCCACCTGGCGCGGACCGGCCGTCCGGGCCCGGTGCACGTCGACATTCCGAAGGACGTGCTCAACATGAGCCTCGACTTCGAGTACCCGGACTTGGTTCACATCCCCGGGTACATGCCGAAGCTGAAGGAGGAGCCGCGGCTCGCCGAGGCGGCCGCGCTCGTCCGCTCCGCCTCGCGCCCGGTCATCTACCTCGGCGGTGGCGTGCGGACCGGCAACGCGTTCGCCGAGGTTTTCGAGTTCTGCGAGCTCGTCGGCGCGCCGGTGGTGACGACGCTGCACGGGAAGGGCGCCTTCCCCGAGACGCACCCGGCGTGCCTCGGCATGTTCGGCATGCACGGCTCGCGCTACGCCAACTACACGGTCCAGGACTCGGACCTCATCATCGCGCTCGGGGCGCGCTTCGACGATCGCGTCACGGGCCAGCTCTCCACGTTCGCGCCCGAGGCGAAGGTCGTCCACCTCGACATCGATCCAGCCGAGATCTCGAAGCTCGTCACCGCCACCGTCCCGCTGGTGGGCGACCTCAAGGAGCTGCTGCCCCGCCTGACGGTGGGGGTCAGGAAGACGTTCGAGGAGCGCGGGCGGCCCGATCTCACCGCGTGGTGGAAGAAGGTCTCCGCGTGGCGCGAAAAGCACCCGCTGCGCATCCGGCAGGAGGGCGAGAAGTACATCCTGCCGCAGACGGCGGTGCACCGGATCTGGCAGAAGTGCGACGGCCGGGCCATCGTGACGACCGGCGTCGGCGAGCACCAGATGTGGGCGGCGCAGTTCTGGAAGGTGTCGAAGCCGCGCGAGTTCATCACCTCGGGCGGCCTCGGCACGATGGGCGTCTGCCTGCCGTTCGCGATCGGCATCCAGCTCGCGAACCCCGATCAGCTGGTGGTCGGGATCGACGGCGACGGCAGCTTCCAGATGACGCTGCAGGACCTCGCCACCGCCGTCGAGCACGAGCTGCCGATCAAGATCTTCGTCCTCAACAACCTGTTCCTGGGGATGGTCCGGCAGTGGCAGGAGCTGTTCTACGATCGGCGCTTCAGCCAGACCCCGCTGTCCGACCTGCCCGACCTCGTGAAGCTGGCGGAGGCGTACAAGTGCCTCGGGCTGCGCGCGCGCACGATGGAGGAGCTCGACCCGGTGATCGACAGGGCGCTCGCCCATCAGGGCGGGCCGTGCATCGTGGACATCCGCGTCAAGCGGCAGGAGAAGGTGTATCCGATGGTGCCAGCCGGCGCCCCGCTCAACGACATGATCGGAGGGGAGTAGCGATGGCGGAGAAGACCGAGCAGCTCCCGAACGGCAACATCCATACGCTGTCGCTCCTCGTCGAGAACAAGCCGGCGGTGCTCCAGCGCATCGCCGGTCTCTTCGCGCGCCGCGGCTACAACATCGAGTCGCTGGCGGTCGGCCCGACCGAGCGGCCCGAGTACTCGCGGATGACGGTGGTGGTCCGGCTCACCCAGAAGCCGGTCGAGCAGGCGATCCGTCAGCTGCAGAAGCTCATCCCGGTGATCGAGGTGAAGGAGCTCTCGCCCCACGACAAGATCGAGCGGGAGCTCGTGCTCATCAAGATCAAGACCCCCGAGAAGAACCACGCCGAGCTGCGCGCCATCGCCGACACCTACGAGGCGCAGATCGTCGACGTGTCGCCGGACGCGCTCATGATCGAGGCCACCGGCACCGCCGCCAAGCTGGACGCGCTCGAGGAGCGGCTGGCGGTGTTCGGCATCACCGAGCTGTGCCGCTCCGGCGCGATCGCGCTCGAGCGTGGCTTCAAGACCCTCGCCCCCCCGCACCTCAAGGAAGGATGAACCGCACCATGGCCACCATCTACTACGACAAGGACGCGAACCTCGACCTCGTGAAGGGGAAGAAGGTCGCCATCATCGGCTACGGCAGCCAGGGCCACGCGCACGCCCTCAACCTGCGCGACTCGGGCGTCGACGTCCGCATTGGCCTGCAGGCCGGCTCGAAGAGCCGCGCCAAGGCGGAGGCGGCCGGGCTCAGGGTGCTGAGCGTGGCGGAGGCGGCGAAGGAGGCCGACCTCGTCATGGTGCTCGCGCCCGATCAGACGCAGAAGAAGCTGTGGGACGAGGAGATCGCGCCCGGCATGACGAAGGGGAAGGCGCTCTTCTTCGCGCACGGCTTCAACGTCCACTTCAAGCAGATCAAGGCGCCCGAGGGCGTCGACGTGGTGCTCGTCGCCCCGAAGGGCCCCGGCCACCTCGTCCGCCGCCAGTTCCAGGACGGCCGCGGCATCCCGTGCCTCATCGCCGTCCACCAGGACGGGACGGGGCAGGCGAAGCAGCTCGGCCTCGCCTACGCGCGCGGCATCGGCGGCACCCGCGCCGGCGTGCTCGAGACGACGTTCAAGGAGGAGACCGAGACCGACCTCTTCGGCGAGCAGGCCGTGCTGTGCGGCGGCGCCTCCGCGCTGGTGAAGGCGGGCTTCGAGGTGCTCACCGAGGCGGGGTACCAGCCGGAGAGCGCCTACTTCGAGTGCCTCCACGAGCTGAAGCTCATCGTCGATCTCATGTACGAGGGCGGCCTGGCCTGGATGCGCCACTCCATCTCCGACACCGCCGAGTACGGCGACTACACTCGCGGGCCGCGGGTGGTGAACGACCAGACCAAGCAGGAGATGAAGCGCATCCTGAAGGAGATCCAGTCCGGCCAGTTCGCGAAGGAGTTCATCCTCGAGAACCAGGTGGGCCGCCCGGTGCTCGAGATGTTCCGCGAGCACGAGAAGGAGCATCCCATCGAGCAGGTGGGCAAGCGCCTGCGCGACATGATGAGCTGGATCCGCGAGGCCAAGAAGGATTCCAGCGAAGGACGTTGACTTCTCTCGCGTTTTCCTTATCCTGACACGCTCTCGGCCGGCCGGGGACGGCCGAGGCGTGACCGGAAATACCCGTGATCACGGGGCGTTCCTCCGCGGAACGTCCCACTGACGGAGGTATCGAGCCATCGCACTTCAGCCACGAGACCCTCGCGACCGCGGCGGCAGCCGTGACGCCCGCACGAACCGCCGCATCAAGGCGCGCGAGGTGCGCGCCGTCGGTCCCGAAGGCGAGCAGCTCGGGATCTTGCCGATCGAGCAGGCGCTGGCGCGCGCCCAGGAGCTCGGGATGGACCTCGTCGAGGTCAGCCCGATGGCCAAGCCGCCCGTCTGCAAGATCATGGATTACGGGAAGTTCAAGTACACCGAGAAGAAGAAGCAGAACGAGGCGAAGAAGAAGCAGGTGGTGGTGCAGCTCAAGGAAGTGAAGCTGCGCCCCCGCACCGAGGAGCACGACTACAACGTCAAGATCGGGAAGATCCGCGAGTTCCTCCAGGAGGCGAACAAGGCCCGCGTGACGGTCATGTTCCGCGGCCGCGAGATCACCCACCGCGAGCTCGGCCAGAAGGTCCTCCAGCGCGTCATCGAGGACATGAAGGAGGTCGCGGTCATCGAGGCGGCGCCGCGCATGGAAGGGCGGCAGATGTTCATGATCCTCGCCCCGAACCCGAAGATGCTGCAGCGGCAGCGGGATCAGGCCAAGGCGGCCGCCGCCCCCGGCGCCGTCGCGCCGCGCCCGCCGCCCGCCCCGGGCGCCCACCCGGCCCCGGCCGCCCCCGCGGCGCCGCCGGCCGCGCCCGACGCCCCCGCGCAGCCGACCACCAGGTAGAGCACGCGCGGCCGGCCCACCCCGGGTGGCGCGCATCACGGAGAGAGCAGAGCGATGCCCAAGATGAAGACGAAGAGCGGCGCCAAGAAGCGCTTCCAGGTGAAGAAGAGCGGCGCCGTGAAGTTCCGCCGCGCTGGCGTCCGCCACCTCGCCACGTTCGGCAAGACGAAGAAGCAGAAGGTGCAGCTGCGCGGCACCGGCCACCTGACGGACGAGGACGCCAAGAAGATCAAGGAGTGCTTCCCGTACGCGAGGTAGCCTCCTTCGACTACGCGCCTGCTGCGCAGGCGCGGTGCCTGCCCTGAGCGGAGGCCGCGGAGCGGCCGAAGTCGAAGGGCTCAGGACGAACGGAGCGGAGCTGTACGGCGGGGGCTTGTCCCCCGCCGAAGAGAACACTGAGGCCCAAGCGGGGTCCCAAAGCGCGGCCGTGAAGGCCGACTCCCGCCGGCAAGGAGAAGAAGATGCGCGTCAAGAAGGGATTCAAGGCTCGCCGTCGCCGTAACCGCGTCCTCAAGCTCGCGAAGGGGTTCCGCGGCCGCCGCAAGAACTGCTACAAGCGCGCGAACCAGGCCGTCGAGCGCGCCCTCAACTACAGCACCGCCCACCGCCGTCGCCGCCGCCGCGAGTTCCGCAGCCTGTGGATCGTGCGCATCAACGCCGCCGCGCGGCAGAACGGCACCACCTACTCGCGCCTCGTCGCCGGCCTCAAGAAGGCGGGCGTCGAGCTCGACCGCAAGGTGCTCGCCGACCTGGCGTTGTTCGTCCCGGGCGACTTCGCGGCGGTGGTGAAGGCGGCTCAGGCCTAGGTCGGCGCCGATGCCCGACCTGCTCTCGCAGCTCGAGGAGCTCGCGGCGGCCGCCCGGCGCGAAGTCGCGGCCGCCGCCGACGAGCGCGCGCTCGAGGAGCTGCGGGTCCGCCTGCTCGGGAAGAAGGGCGAGCTCTCGGCGGCGCTCCGCGGCATGGGGCAGCTCCCCGCCGAGGAGCGCCCGCGCGTCGGAGAGGTGGCCAACCGCGTCCGCGATCAGATCGAGACGCTCCTCGCCGAGGGGCGCGCCCGCCTGGCGAAGGCGAAGCTCGACGCGGAGCTGTCCGGGCCGCCGCTCGATCCGACGCCGCCGGGGCGGCAGCTCCTGCCGCGCGGCCACCGGCACCCGATCACGCTCGCCGCCGAGGAGATCGCCGCCATCTTCGGGCGCCTCGGGTACGAGGTCGCGAGCGGGCCGGAGATCGAGCTCGACTGGTACAACTTCGAGGCGCTCCGCATCGCAGCCGACCACCCGGCGCGCGACATGCAGGACACCTTCTACGTCGACTCGAAGACGCTCGGCGGCGCGCAGCCGCCGCGCTCGGTGGTCCTGCGCACCCACACCTCGCCGGTGCAGATCCGCGCCATGAAGCGCCGGGCCAAGCCGCCCGTCCGCGTCATCTGCCCCGGGCGCGTCTACCGCTCCGACTACGACCAGACGCACTCGCCCATGTTCCACCAGGTCGAGGGGCTCTGCGTCGACGAGGGCATCACCTTCGCCGACCTGAAGGGTACCCTGGCCGCCTTCGCCCGCGCCTTCTTCGGCCCCGGCACGAAGACGCGGTTCCGCCCCAGCTACTTCCCGTTCGTCGAGCCTGGCGCGGAGGTCGACGTGTCGTGCTCGATCTGCGGCGGGACCGGCCGGAAGGACGGCAAGCGCTGCGGGACGTGCAAGGAGACCGGCTGGCTCGAGGTGCTCGGCGCGGGGATGGTGCACCCCGAGGTCCTCGAGAACGGCGGCATGCCCAAGGGCGTGACCGGCTTCGCGTTCGGCTTCGGGGTGGAGCGCATGGCGATGCTGCGGTACCGCGTCGACGACCTTCGCCTCTTCTTCGAGAACGACCTGCGCTTCCTCGGGCAATTCTGAGGCGCGCGAACGGCACGGCCGTAACCTAAGTCATGCGCATCTCCTACCAGTGGCTGTCCGAGTACGTCGACGATCTCCCCGCGCCGGATGAGCTCGCGCGGCGGCTCACCGCGGTGGGGCTTGAGGTGGAGGCGGTGGAGCGCCGCGGCGCCGAGCTGGCGGGCGTGGTCGCGGCGCGCATCATCGCCTCCGAGAAGCACCCCGACGCCGAGAAGCTGTCGGTGACGCGCGTCGACGCGGGCGCCGGCGAGCCGCTCCAGATCGTGTGCGGCGCGAAGAACTACCAGGTGGGCGACGTCGTGCCGCTCGCCACCGTCGGTACGAAGCTCCCGGGCGGGGTCGAGATCGGTCAGGCGAAGCTGCGGGGGATCGAGTCGTCGGGGATGCTCTGCTCGGCGAAGGAGCTCGGCATCGACGCCGACGCGTCCGGGCTGCTCATCCTCCCTGCAGGGGTCGCGCCCGGCATGCCCATCGCGAAGGCGCTCGGGCTCGACGACGTGCTGCTGGAGGTGAACGTCACGCCCAATCGCCCTGACGCGCTCTCGCACCTCGGGATCGCGCGGGAGGTCGCCGCCCTGCTCGGCCGGCCGGTGAAGGCGCCGGCTCCACGGGTCGCGGAGGGGGGAGGCCCGGCGAGCGACGCGGTCCGGATCCGCATCGAGGCCCCCGAGAAGTGCCACCGGTACGCGGCGCGCGTCATCGAGGGCGTGAAGATCGGCCCGTCGCCGTCGTGGCTCGCGCGCCGGCTCGAGGCGTGCGGGGTGCGGCCCATCTCCAACGTGGTCGACGCGACGAACTTCGTCCTGCTCGAGCTCGGGCACCCGCTGCACGCGTTCGATCTCGACCGGGTGGCCGGCCACGAGATCGTCGTCCGGACGGCGCGCCCCGGCGAGAAGATGACGACCCTCGACGGGAAGGAGCGCGCGCTCGACCCGGACGACCTCCTCATCGCCGATCGCGATCGCGGCAGCGCGCTGGCCGGGGTCATGGGCGGCGGCGACTCGGAGATCGGGCCCGGCACGACGCGGGTGCTGCTCGAGTCGGCCTGGTTCGCGCCGGGCGGGATCCGGCGCACCTCGCGCCGCCACGGCCTCAAGACCGAGGCCTCGTACCGCTTCGAGCGCGGCGCGGATCCCGGCATGGTGTTGCCGGCGCTCGACCGCTGCGCGGCGCTCATCGCGGAGCTGGCCGGCGGCACCGTGCGGACCGGCGTGGTGGACGTGCACCCCCGGCCCGCGCGCCGGGTCGAGGTGCCGATGCGCTGGTCGCGCCCGGGCGAGGTGCTGGGGCTCGCGGTCCCGGCGGGCGAGGCGCGGCGCGTCCTCGCCGGGCTGGGCTTCGAGGTGCTCGGCGAGGACGGGGAGGGGGCGACCTTCGGCGTCCCGAGCTGGCGGCAGGACGTGGCGCTGGAGGAGGACCTCATCGAGGAGATCGTCCGCGTCCGCGGCTACGACGCCATCCCCGAGACCTTGCCTCGGCTCGCGCTCGACACGCCGGCCATGCCGGACGAGGAGCGCGCCTTGCGCCGGGTGCGGGAAGCGCTCGAGGCGGGCGGCTTCAGCGAGGCGGTCAGCTTCAGCTTCGTGGCGCCGGCCGACCTCGCGGCCTACGACCCGTCGGCGAGGCCGGTCGCGCTGGAGAACCCCATCAGCGCCGAGCTGTCGGTGATGCGGACGGGCGTGCTGCCCTCGCTGCTGCGGGCGGCCGAGCGGAACCTGCGGCAGCGCGTCGAGGATGTGCGCCTCTACGAGGTCGCGCGCGCCTACGGCCGTGGCCCCGGCACCGGCGACGAGCCGGCCTACGAGTGGACCGAGGTGGCGGGGGTGCTGGTCGGGCGCCGCAGCCCGGTCGGCTGGGCGGTGTCCGCCGATCGCGTCGATCTCTACGACGCCAAGGCGGCCGTCGAGGCGGTGCTGGGCGCGCTCGGAGTGGCCTCGCCGCGCTGGACGGCCCGACCGGAGCCGTGGTCGCATCCGCGCGCCAGCGCCGCCCTGCTCGGAGAGCGCGAGGCCGTGCTGGGGACGGCCGGCGAGCTCCATCCGCGCCTGGCGGAGGCGTTCGGGCTGCCGCGCGGCGTGTTCGCGTTCCGGCTCGATCTCTCGGCCCTGCTGGCGCACGCGGAGCTCGTGCCGAGCTACCGCGGCGTGCCCCGCTTCCCGGCCGTGCTGCGCGACCTCGCGGTGGTGGTGGCCGACGACGTGAAGGCCGGCGCGGTCGTGGCGGCCGTGGAGGAGGAGCCGCTCGTCGAGGAGGTCACCTTGTTCGACGTCTACACCGGCGCCCCGCTCCCGGCCGGCAAGAAGAACCTCGCCCTGGCGCTCCGCTACCGGGTGCCGGACCGCACGCTCACCGACGCGGAGGTCGACGCGGCGCAGGGCCGGATCGTGGCGCGGCTGCGCGAGGACCCGGTCATCCGCGCCGAGTTGCGCGGGTAGCTCACTGTGGCCGGCGAGCCCACGGCCGCGCGGCGGGTCCCGAGCGCTCGGGTGGCGTTCGGCTTCGCGCTCGCCGCCGCGGCCGCCTCTTGGAGCCCGCTGGCCGCGCCCTTTGGGCTCGTGGTGGGGCTCGCGGCGGCGGCGCTGTCGTGGCGCGCGCTCCGCCTGGGCGGAGCCCGCCGGTGGTCCGCCGCGGCGCTCGGGCTGAGCGTCCTCGCGGTCATCGCGAGCGCGCTGGTGGTGGTGACGACGGCGGGCTCGGTCGGGGCCGATCTGCCCGGCCAGCCGGTGCTGAAGGCGCGCACGGCGGAGGAGCTCGATCGGACACTCTCCCAGGCGGCGGATCGCACGCGCGCCGAGCGCGAGCGGGCGCGTGCGGAACTGGAGCGGCTCACCGGTGGAGCGCGCGACGCCGGGGGGGCGCCAGCCGCGAGGCCAGACGCGGGCGCGCCGGGCGCGCGCCCCGACGCGGGGTGAATTCGGCCCGGGGAGCCGTTTGACAGAGCATGGTGATTCAGCTAACAATCGTCGGCACTTAGCGGCATCACCACCCGAAGGGTCCGAGAGAGGGCGATCGTGACCAAGGCCGACATCATCGAGAGCGTCTACGAGAAGGTGGGCTTCTCCAAGAAGGAGGCCGCCGATATCGTCGAGATGGTCTTCGACACCATCAAGGAGACTCTCGAGCGAGGGGAGAAGATCAAGATCTCCGGGTTCGGGAACTTCATCGTGCGCGACAAGAAGAGCCGCGTCGGCCGGAACCCTCAGACGGGCGAGGAGATCGAGATCAGCGCCCGGCGCGTGCTCACCTTCCGGCCGAGCCAGGTGCTGAAGAACGCGCTGAACGCGAGCGCCGAGGCGGCCGAGGCGGCGCAGGCCGCGTCGGCCGCGTCCGGCGACGGTCAGGGGACGCCGACCGGATCCACGGGTCAGGTGTAGGGGCGGGCGGGTACCCGCCGGCGCGCTCCCATCCGCGCGCGCCGGTGGGTGGTCCCCCGCGTCATCTCTCTTCCTTCTCGCCGTCCCCCAGCAGCCGGTAGAGCGTCTTCCGGTCGATCCCGAGGATCTCCGCGGCCCGCGTCTTGTTGCCGCCGGTCTCCTGCAGCACCTGCGCCGCGTAGCGCCGCTCCAGCTCGGCGAGCGTCGGCCGCTCCTGCGCCGCCCCCGCGACGACCGCCAGGCTGGCGGCCGCCGGGCGCGCGCCGCGGACATGATCGGGGAGGTCCTCGGGCGTGACCACGCCGGAGGGGTTCAGCGCCAGCGCCCGAGCGATCACGTTCTCGAGCTCCCGCACGTTGCCGGGCCAGTCGTAGGCGACCAGGAGGTCGCGCGCCGCTGGCGAGATGGCCGCCCCCTCTTCGGGCCGGCCGTGCTTCGCCGCGAAGTGCTCGGCGAGGAGCGGGATGTCCTCGCGCCGGTCGCGGAGCGGCGGGATGCGGATGGTCACCACGTTGAGCCGGTAGAAGAGGTCCTCGCGGAAGCGCCCCTCCTTGACCGCCTGCTCCAGGTTGCGATTCGACGCCGCCACGACGCGGACGTCGACCGCGATCGTCTCGTTCGTGCCGACCCGGCGGATGGTCCCTTCCTGCAGCGCGCGCAGGAGCCGCGCCTGAAGGTTCTGACCGACGCCGCCGATCTCGTCGAGGAAGAGCGTGCCCTGGTTCGCTTCCTCGAACAGGCCGCGCCGCATCGCCTGCGCCCCGGTGAAGGCGCCACGCGCGTGGCCGAACAGCTCCGACTCGAGCACGCCCTCGGCGATGGCGCCGCAGTCCACCGCCACGAAGGGGCGCTGTGCCCGCGGAGAGGCGGTGTGGATGGCCCGCGCGACGAGCTCCTTCCCGGTGCCGCTCTCGCCCTGGATCAAGACGGTCGCGTCGGCGGCCGCGACGCGGGCGGCGGTCTTGTAGACCTGCAGCATCGCCTCGCTCCGCCCCACCACGTTCTCGAGGCGGTACTTGTCGCGCAGGTCGCGCCGCAGTGAGCGGTTCTCGACCGCGAGCCGGCGCTGGTCGAGCGCGCGCGCCACGACCATCTTGATCCCGTCGACGTCGTAGGGCTTCGAGACGTAGTCGAAGGCCCCGCGGCGGATGGCCTCCACCGCCCCGTCGATGTTGCCGAACGCCGTGACGAGCAGGACGGGGGTGTCGGGCGCTCGCTCGCGGAGGGCGTCCGTGAGCTGCAGGCCGTCCACCTCGCCCATGCGGATGTCGGAGACGACGAGATCGGGGGGGCCGTCGGCCGCGAGCCGCTGCAGGGCCTCGTGGCCGTCGGAGAGGGCGGTCACGTGGTGCCCCTCGCCGGCGAGGATGCGGGAGAGGAGCTCGCGGCTGGAGGTGTCGTCGTCGACCACGAAGATGCGGGCGGGTCCCATGGGCGTCGTCATCGGCGTATCCCCGGCGCGGTCGCGGCAGGCGTGAGGCTCGGGGCGCGCTCGACCTTCCAGGCCGGGACCGGCACGAACAGGGTGAAGGCGGCTCCCTGGCCTGGCGCGCTCTCCACCTCGATGCGCCCCTTCAGAGCCGCCGCGATCTCGCGGCAGATGGCGAGGCCGAGGCCCGTCCCCTTGCCCTTCGGCTTCGTGGACCAGAACGGCTCGAAGATGTGCTTCCGCTCCTCGACCCCGATGCCGGGGCCGGTGTCGTGGACGGTGAGCGCGATCTGCTCGCCCGCGCGCCGCACCCGGACCGTGAGCCGGCCGCCGTGGGCCATCGCGTCGACCGCGTTGGCGATGAAGTTGGTGAGGACGTGCCGGACGAGCGAGGGGTCGAGCAGGACCGTGCCGATCTCCGCCGGCACGTCGCGCTGCACCTCGAGCCGGCCGCGCGCCTCCGCCGAGACGGTCAGCGAGAGCGCCTCGTCGAGGAGGTCGGCGATCTCGACCGGCTCGGGGGCGGGGGAGAGGGCGCGCGCGGAGTCGAGGAAGCGGCGGATGATGGACGTCATCCGCTTCACCTCCCCCTCGATGACGAGGAGCTGCTCCCGCATGGCGGGCGGGCAGGCCGGTGCGCGCGCCAGCAGCTGCACGTGCCCGCTGATGGCGTTGAGGGGGTTCCCGAGCTCGTGGGCGATGGTGCCGGAGAGCTGGCCCAGGGCGGCGAGCTGCTCCTTCGCGGTGAGGTCGCGCCGAGCCTCGACCAGGAGGTCGTTCAGCTCCGCCAGCGCGCGGTTGTTGCTCGCCAGGCCGGCGGTGGCGTCGTCCACCTTCTCCTGGAGCTCGCGGCTGAAGCCGCGGATGCGCACCAGCATGGCGTCGAGGCCGCGCGCCACCGTCCCGATCTCGTCGAGGCGCTCGGCGCCGGGGATCGCGGGCGGCACGCCGGCCCCGGACTCCACCTGAGCCATGGCCCCAGCGAGCCGCGAGAGCGGGCGCGCCAGCATGCGGCCCAGGATGAGGGTGAACGCGAGCACGAGCACGAGCGAGCTGCCGGCGGTCACCCACAGGAACACCGTCCGTTCCCGATCAGCGATGTGCTCCGCGTCCGCCACCAGCGCCTCGATCCGCACGTTGGCGATGGGTCGGCCGAACGGGTCGTTCACCGGCTGGTCCACCTGCGCGACCCGCCCGTCCTCCGTCGCGATGAGCCGCGCCAGAGGCTGGGCGGAGAAGACGATGTCGCGCTGCTCGAACGTGGTCTCGGGGCCGTTCTTGCCGAACGTGATGCGCACCACGTCGTCCTTGCCGGGCTTGCGGATGTCGAGCTCGGCCAGGCGAAGGCCGCGGTGGCGCGCGACCGCGGCGGCGAGCCGCGCCGCGATCCGGGTGCGGTCGGTCTCGCGCAGCTCGCGCCCGAGGTCGATCTCGGAGACCACCGAGCGCGCGACCTCGATGGTGCGCTCGCGGATGCCCTCCTCGACGGCGCGCGCCGCGATCCGCTCGCCCAGGTAGGCGGCGACGCCCATGGTGACGACGAGGATGGCGCCGAACAGGGCCGTGATCTGGAGACGCAGGGACAAGCTGCCGTTACACTAACAGGGGTGCGCGTCACCGTCTGCCGGCTCTCGGATCTCCCTCCGCACCGCGGCTACCTGGTCGAGGTGGCCGGCGAGGCGATCGCGGTCTTCCGCGTCGGAGCCGAGGTGCACGCGATCGAGAACACGTGCCCGCACCGGGGCGGCCCGCTCGCCTTCGGTGACCTGCGGGGCGTCACCGTCCACTGCCCACTGCACGCCTGGGCCTTCGACGTCCGGACCGGCCGATGTGACGAATTCCCGGAAGCGTCGCTGCGGACCTTTCCCGTCCACGTCGACGGCGAGGAGGTCCAGCTCGAGTTATGAAGGGGACGACCGATCCCATGCCCACCGTCGACTACACCGACGCGCGCCGTGCCCGGCTCGACGTCGAGTTCTACTTCGCCGCCGCCCACCGGTTGCCGCGGTACGAGGGGCCGTGCTTCCGGATGCACGGCCACAACTACCGGATGTTCGTGGCGGTCGAGGGCTCCGTCGACCCGAAGAGCGGCATGATCGCTGACTTCGGTCGCATCAAGGAGATCGTGCAGGAGCACGTGCTCGCGCGCGTCGACCACCGCACGCTGAACGACGTGCTCGACAATCCCACCGCCGAGAACATCGCCCGGTGGACGTACGAGACGCTCTCGCCGCACCTGCCTGGTCTGTGCGAGGTGCGCCTGTACGAGATCCCTGATTGTTGCGTGACCTACCGGGGCGAGCGTGCCGAGTAGAGCGAAGAGGCGCACGCGGACATCGTCTCCCGCCCGCCGCCGGCGGGAGGGTGAGGTGAACGGCGCCCGGGCTGCCGAGGCGATCGGGGCGTTCCTCGACGCCGTCCTCCCCCAAGGGGCGCGCGCCGCGGCCGATCTGGCCGGCACCCCCGCGCGCGTGGCCGACGCCTGGCTCGAGGATCTCGTCGACGGGTACGGGCAGGATCCGGCGGCGGTGCTCGCGGACGTCATGCCCGCCCGAGGCCGTGACCTCGTCGCGGTCACGGGCATCGATTATCACTCGATGTGCCCGCACCACCTGCTCCCGTCCCGCGGCGTCGCGCACGTGGCTTATCTCCCCGGCGGTCGGGTGGTGGGCTTCGGCCAGATCGCGCGGCTCGTCGACTGCTTCGCCCACCGGCTCGTCTTGCAGGAGGATCTGGCGCGCCAGGTCGCGGAGGCGCTCGTCGACCACCTCGGCGCCCGCGGCGCGGCGTGCGTCCTCGACGCGGAGCAGGCCTGCCTGAGCGTGCGCGGCGAGCGGCGTCGCGGCGCCCGGACCCACGCGCAGTGCTTCGTGGGCGAGCTGGCGGAGGACGCGCGGCTGCAGGCGAGGTTCAGGGCGCTCATGCTTCACCACCCCCTCTCCCCCGGAGGGGAAGAAAGAGGGGAGAGGAGGCGGCGTCCACGCGGTGCCACGAGCCCCTCTCCCCGGCCCTCCCCCCGCCTGGCGGGGGGAGGGGGACGAAACTCATGACTTCACTAGCGGGCAAGACCGCCATCGTCACCGGCGGCGGGCGCGGGATCGGGCTCGCCACGGCTCGGGCGCTCACGGCGCTCGGGGCGCGGGTGACGGTGTTCGCGCGGACCGCGGCGGCGGTCGAGGCGGCGGTGATGGGCGGGGCCGCGGTGCTCGCGGTCGCGGGCGACGTCTCCCGCGAGGAGGACGTCGCTCGGCTCGCCGCGGAGCACGAGCGCACGCTCGGCCCCTGCGACGTGCTCGTCAACGACGCGGCCATCCTGCACCGCGGCCTCGTCGAGGAGCTATCGCCCGACGCCTGGCGGGCGCAGCTCGAGGTGAACCTGACGGGCGCGTTCCTGTGCGCGCGCGCGGTGGTGCCCGGCATGAAGCGGCGCCGGCGCGGCCGCATCGTCAACGTCGCCTCGATCTCGGGTACGATCGGCAGCGTGAGCGCCAGCGCCTACAACGCGTCGAAGTGGGGGCTCATCGGCTTCACGAAGTGCCTGGCGGAGGAGCTCCGGGAGCACGGCGTCCAGTGCCTCGCCGTCTCGCCGGGATCGGTCGACACGGAGATGCTGAAGCAGACGCCGTTCGCGCCTCAGATGCGATCGGAGGAGGTCGCGAACGTCATCGCCTGGTGCGCGGCCGAGGCGCCGGACGCGATGACCGGCGCGAACGTGGAGGTGTTCGGGTGATCGCGAGGAGAGACGAGCGAACCATCGCGGTGGCCGCGGCGGAGCTGCGCGATCGAGCGGGGGCGGGCGCGCCGCTCGCGCCGGAACGGGTGCTCCTCGATCCGGAGCGAGTGGAACCCTACGGGCGCGACGAGTCCGACCTCGGGCTCCATCCGCCCGAGCTGGTCGTCCTGCCGGAGAGCGCGGCCGAGGTGCAGCGGGTCATGGCCGTCGCGACTCGGCACCGGCTGCCGGTCACGCCCATCGGCGCGCGCAGCGGCCGCTCCGGCGGGGCCCTGCCGCTGCAGGGCGGGATCGCGCTCTCGGTAGAGCGGATGAACCGCATCCTCGACATCCGTCCCGACGACCTGACCGCGAGCGTCCAGCCCGGCGTGATCACCGGCGCCTTCCAGGCCGAGGTGGAGAAGCACGGGCTCTTCTATCCGCCCGATCCGAACTCGCTCGACATGTGCTTCCTGGGCGGCAACGTCGCCGAGAACGCCGGCGGCCCGCGGGCGCTCAAGTACGGCGTGACGCGCGAGTACGTGCTCGGGCTCGAGGTGGTGCTGCCGACGGGCGAGCTCCTGCGCACCGGCCGGAGGACCATCAAGGGCGTCGCGGGGTACGACCTCACCGCGCTCTTCGTGGGCAGCGAGGGGACGCTCGGGGTCATCACCGAGATCACGCTCAAGCTCCTGCCGAGGCCGCGCCACGTCTCGACGGCGCTGGTGGTGTTCCGCGCCGTGGAGGACGCGGCGCGCGCCATCTCGCGCGTCCTCGCGTCCGGCGTCATCCCGCGGGTCATGGAGCTGCTCGACGACACGGCGCTCCAGGCCTGTGCCCGGACGGCGCCCTACGAGTTCCCGGCCGACGCCGGCGCGGCGGTGCTCATCGAGACCGACGGCAGCGACGAGGAGCAGGTCTTCGCGGAGATCGTCCGCGTCGCCGAGCTGGTGCAGGCTGACGCCGCGGGGGAGGTGATCGTCGCGCAGAACGAGTCGCAGCGTCGCGACATCTGGGAGACGCGCAAGAAGCTGTCGATCAACCTCCGCGCGCTGCACCCGCTCAAGCTCTCCGAGGACATCGCAGTGCCGCGCTCGCGGATCCCCGACATGGTGCGGGTGACGCGCGAGATCGGCGCCCGGTACGGGTTCGTCGTCGCGACTTACGGCCACGCCGGGGACGGCAACCTCCACGCGAACGTGCTCTTCGACCGCGAGGAGGAGCGGCCGCGCGTCGAGGCCGCGGTCGGTGAGATCCTGCGCGCCGCGGTCGACATGGGCGGAACCATCACCGGCGAGCACGGCGTCGGGCTCGCGAAGCGCGACTACCTCGTCTACGAGCAGGGCGAGGCGCTGGTCGCGCTGCAGCGGCGCCTCAAGGCGGTGTTCGATCCGCTCGGGCTCATGAACCCCGGCAAGATCTTTCCCGTGGAGCCTGGCACGTCGAAAGTTGGGTCGGGCGCGAACTGAATCCCGCGCGATTCCGCGCAGATCCCAAAAACGCGCCTCCTGACAGGGGTTTCACCTGCGCCAAATCGTCCTCCTCACCTTGACACACCGCGCGTCGAAGGAGGATAAGGACTCCCCGTTTTTAGTCTCGTGTCGGTTCCCGGCAGCAGGTGCCTTCGGCACCTCCGGGAGTGGGCGCGTGGGCTGCGTGTACCGGGCCTGCGCCGACAGCGCGCCCGCCGCAGGTCGGTCGGCTCTCAAATCTCGAGGGAGAACAAGGGCGACATGTCCAGCCAGCAAACCGCCGCTGCGCGCAAGCGCCAGCAGGTCGATACGGTCACCATCCGGTTCGTCGGCGACTCCGGCGACGGCATGCAGCTCACCGGTACGGAGTTCATGAAGGCGTCGGCGCTGGCGGGCAACGACCTCGCCACGTTCCCCGACTACCCGGCCGAGATCCGCGCCCCGGCCGGCTCGCTCTTCGGCGTCTCCGGGTACCAGGTCAACTTCTCCTCGCAGGATATCCACATGCCGGGCGACCAGCCCGACGTCCTCGTCGCCATGAACCCGGCGGCGCTCAAGACGAACCTGGCGGATCTGCGCGTGGGCGGGATGCTGCTCGTGAACTCGGGCGCCTTCACCGAGGCCAACCTCGAGAAGGCCAGCTACAAGTCGAACCCGCTCGAGGACCCCGCGCTGAAGCAGAACTACAAGGTGGTCCAGGTCGACATGAACAAGGCGACCGAGGCCGCGCTCGCGGGCTCGGGCCTGTCCTCCAAGGACGCCGCCCGCTGCAAGAACTATTACGCGCTCGGCCTCATGTACTGGCTCTACAGCCGGAACGCCGAGCAGCAGGTCGGCAACATCGAGAAGAAGTTCGCGAAGAAGCCCGAAATCGCGAAGGCGAACGTGGCCGTGTTCAGGGCCGGGTACGACTTCGGCGAGACGAGCGAGCTCTTCCACGAGCAGTACGTGGTGCCCGCCTCGAAGCTCCGTCCCGGCGCCTACCGGAACGTGACCGGCAACTTCGCCACCGCGCTCGGCTTCGCCGCGGTCGCGAAGCAGACCGGCCGGCAGGTGTTCCTGGGCAGCTACCCCATCACGCCCGCCTCCGAGATCCTCCATGAGATGTCCTACATGAAGGAGCACGGGGTGGTGACGTTCCAGGCGGAGGACGAGATCGCCGGCATCGGCTCGGCCATCGGCGCCTCCTTCGGCGGCGCGCTCGCCTGCACCACCACCTCCGGCCCGGGCCTCGCCCTGAAGTCGGAGATGATGGGCCTCGCCGTCATCGCCGAGCTGCCGCTCGTCATCGTGAACGTGCAGCGCGGCGGCCCGTCGACGGGCATGCCCACCAAGACGGAGCAGGCCGACCTCTACATCGCCCTCTACGGCCGCCACGGCGAGGCGCCGCTGCCCGTCATCGCCGCCCAGAGCCCGACCGACTGCTTCTACGCGGCGATGGAGGCGATGAAGATCGCCGTCAAGTGGATGACGCCCGTCATCCTCCTCACCGACGGCTACCTCGCCAACGGGTCGGAGCCCTTCCGCGTCCCGGACGACGCCGAGCTGCCCAAGGTCGAGCCGCGCTATCAGACGACCGCGAACGGC